>Ga0098074_1000159_pt1 | contig 58120 bp, 58 predicted proteins | sample 32_taG_FD_75064 | JGI IMG/M metagenome (GOLD analysis project Ga0098074, IMG submission 75064) | Marine viral communities from the Gulf of Mexico - 32_GoM_OMZ_CsCl metaG | ecosystem: Environmental > Aquatic > Marine > Oceanic | place: Atlantic Ocean: Gulf of Mexico | collected 2015-07-12 | reverse complement strand
GAAAAGGATGATGAATTGTTGGATAATTTTTGAAATTGCGGATTCTCGATTTCGGATTGCGGATTGCGAAATTATTCGGTTGTTCATTTTTATTCATCAATTTCGAAAAAGCTCTGTAGGTGTAGAAGGTTCAAAACAATACCGAAAGTAAAAGGAACATGAAAATAAGCGTTACTGAGAAGGTGTATAAAAATCTGTGATATTTAAAAGATTTCAATTTTTCACTTTTCACTTTTAAAATATTTAATCACAAAGGCACTATAGGCACAAGAAGCGAAAATGTTATTGACACAGAGAATTTTATTTCAAGGAAATAAAATGTGTTCAATTTTTGAGATTGCGTATTACGGATTAGCTCCATGCACGCGCATTAATTCGTAATTCGGAATTAAGAATTCGCAATTAGCTAGAATTCTGCTTTCAGACTCATGTCCAAGCTCTTAAAACTATGAGTGAGTGCTCCAACAGATATGAAGTCGACACCAGTTTCTGCATAGCGACGAATCGTTTCCAGTGTAATACCTCCAGATGCTTCAACTTCAAAGGTTTTTGGGATTGACGGTAGGACTTTTTCAATTTGCTCGGGAGTAAAATTATCGAGCATAATTCTATTGACCTTTCCAATTTTCAGTACTTGATTCAATTCATCTTCGTTGCGCACTTCGATTTCCACATTCAACTTTTTGCCCGTTTCTTTTAAGTAATCATGAGTACGTTGAATGGCTTGCTCAATTCCTCCTGCATAATCAATGTGATTGTCTTTTAACATGATCATGTCATACAATGCAAAGCGGTGATTGTGCCCACCTCCAATACGAACTGCCCATTTTTCCAAAAAGCGAATTCCAGGGGTTGTTTTTCGAGTATCTAATAATTTCGTGTGAAGTCCATCAATAATTTGTGTAATCTGACGCGTTTGTGTCGCGATTCCACTCATTCGTTGCATGAAATTAAGCACCAAACGTTCAGTTGTTAGAATGGATCGTGATTTTCCTTCAATTTCAAAGGCCACATCTCCAACTTTCACATTTGCTCCATCTTGAATGTGTACGGTGATTTTCAATTCTGGATCGAAAGTATGAAAAATGCGTTGCGCCAATTCCACTCCTGCCAAAACTCCTTCATCTTTGATTAGCAATTTTGCCTTTCCCATTGCATTTTCTGGAACACAGGCCAATGTTGAGTGATCTCCATCACCAATATCTTCTTGAAGTGCGTTTTGAATGATTTCTTCTAACATGGAACTATCGGATTACGGATTACGGATTAACAACTACTGATTGAGGATGTAAAATTAAAAATTAAAACTAAAGAATGAAGAATTCTTGATGCGCTTCAGTTGTGTGTACCTTTGGTTGCTAGGATTTAAAATTGTGAAAAGAGCTAATCCTCAATCCGTAATCCTCAATCCGTAATCCGTAATCCGTAATTTATTTATGCTTTTTCTACCGAAAGACTTTCGATTTTGAATTCGTTTCCAATTTTCTTGAAATGCAGCGTGATGCGGAATTTTTCACTTTTACTAATGTATGTTCCAATGGCGAATGACCCTTCAGAAGATTCTTCTCCTTTGAACATGAAATCGAATGAATTTCCCGGTTTTTTCGTGAAAAAATCTTTGATGACTAATATGGCTTGAGATTTCGAATACGCTCCTTCCGTTCCTAAAATATTGATCAACACTTTATCTTTTGACATGCTGACAATTGCATCTGCATTGTTTTGCTCAAAAGCGGACTCAACCTTAGCGTACGGCGCAGACTGAGGTGTTCCCATGGAAAGGAAAAGTGCTGTAAGAAATGTATAAAAAATGCCCATATTGTTTGTTTTTCTTCCTGCAACTTACAAAAACGATGCCGATTTATCGCATTCAAGTTCTTCGCTTGAAAAAACTACTTTACACCTTTTATTAAGATTCGGAAGTTCGTAAAAGTAAAAAAAATCTTCATACTCCTTTCTTATTCCTACTATATTCGTAATCATGAAACTAACGTTCATTTGTATTGGGAAAACGGGCAAGTCCTTTTTAGAGGATGGTGAAAAGGAATACTTGAATCGCCTAAAACACTACGTAAAAATGGAACGAATAGAGATTCCTGACTTGAAAAACGCCAAAAAATTAACCATCGATCAGATTAAAAAACTCGAAGGAGATGAAATCCTATCAAAGCTTCCTGCCTCCGAAGAATTAATTCTTTTAGACGAAAAAGGAAAGCATTTCACATCGATGCAGTTTGCTGATTTTTTACAAAAAAAATTCAATCAAGGAGGAAAAGGAATCACGTTTGTTGTTGGAGGTGCATATGGGTTTTCGGAAGCAATTTATGCGCGTGCTTCTGGAAAAATCAGCCTGTCGAACATGACGTTTTCACATCAAATGATTCGTATGATTTTCTTTGAACAAGTGTATAGAGCATTTACCATTTTAAAAGGGGAACCGTATCATCATGAGTGAGTCAAAGATTGACTTCCCAAATATGCATGCTTAAATAGAGTTGTGAACTATGACGATTATTGAAAAATACTTCACCTTACCAGATGTTCTTTCTGCAATAATGTGGTTGGTGGTATTATCGTTTGTCGTAGTTCTTAAAAGTACCAAACTCACGATTCAAAAAGATAAAACCACCTACATTCTCAACTTTTATTTTAAGGTTTTCTTCGCTATCGTGTTTAGTGTTTCATATCTCGTAATGTACGGCGGAGGAGATACCACTGCATATTGGGATGGAGCTGAGTGCATTCAAAATTTGCTGTGGGACGAACCGATAAAAGGAATTGAGCATTTGTTCACTACACCAACTCGAGCGAATTACTACACCTTCTTTAATACCCAAACTGGTTTTCCACCTAGCTGGATTTACCCAGAAGCAGAAAGTTATTTTGTTTCTAAAGTAACTGCAATTGTGGGCTTGTTTACCTTTAAAAGTTACTTGGCCACAACATTTATCTTTTCTTATTTCTTTGCTACAGCCAACTGGAAAATATATGAAGTTGCACGAAGAACTAAACTATTCAAGCAGCGCTATTTAGCTCTTGCTATCTTATTCGTTCCATCCGTTTCGTTTTGGTGTGCAGGTGTTTCTAAAGATACTGTAATTTTCATTGCAATTTTAATGGTGTTTTATTACCTATATACCATCATCATTGAAAAAAAGTACAACTTTCGCTTGTGGATGCTATTGTTGTTTTATTTGTGGATCATTTATTCAGCACGAACTTTCATGTTGGTTGTTGTTTTAGTACCTCTCTTAATCGTCCTAGTTGCGCATTTCAACAAACGATTTAACTTTTCTCCTATCATTCGAATACCAATAAACATAATGTTAACTACGATCATAATTGGTGGAGCAACAGCCTATTTATCTTCTGACAAAGGCAAAACCTTCATCCTTCAAAATGGCTTTCTACAAGAAGCCCTTGTTGTTCAAAATGATTTTAAAAACAATCAATTTTATGGCAAAAACCAATACGACATTGGGAAAATAGAAAACACGCCCATCGGAATCATTTCGAAAATGCCCATTTCGATATTCAGCGGTATTTTTCAACCTTTGCCTTGGAATGCACTGTCACCAACCTTAATTCTAAATGGCATTGAAAGCGCGTTGCTGATTTTTCTAATACTTCAATTAATTGTCTCTAGACAAATTATTAATTGGGCTTTAACTATTCAAAAAAATGAATTACTTCTTTTTTGTCTTGTATTTGTGATCATCATTGCATTTATGGCAGGGTTCACATCTATTTTATATGGAGTCTTGGTGAGGTTGAGAGCGCCGTTGTTGCCATTTTTGATGTGTTTATTTACTATAATACCGAATATTCTGAAAAAAGACAACAAAGAATTATTATATTCGCCTTTAGAAAAATAGTAAATGGCCACAAAGATTATAGACTCTAAAAAGTCTTCGCTTTTTCCTGATTTAAAAGAACTACTGCGCTACAAAGATCTCTTTATCACGTTGGCTTGGCGCGATTTTCGTGTCCGATATGCACAAACATCAATTGGACTTCTATGGGCTATTTTACAACCAGTTGTTACACTATTAATTCTTTCCTTGGTCTTTGGAAGATTCATTGGTGTACAAACTGAAGTCCCGAGCTTACTGTATACTTCCGTTGGAATGAGTGTTTGGTCATTTTTTAGCTACGTAATGACAAATTCTGGCAGTTCTATCATCGCAAGTCAAGACATGGTTAAGAAAATTTATTTTCCACGATTAATTATACCACTTTCAAAAGCTGTTGTCGGCTTTATAGACTTTGGAATCGCAATCTTAATTCTCATCGGATTAATGATTTACTATCAAGTGAGTCCTTCTAGCAATATTTGGATGTCACCAGTATTCATATTAATGGGTGTAATTGCTGCATTGGGAGTTGGAATTTGGTTAAGCGCTTTAAGTGTGCGATTTAGAGATTTCCAACATGTTGTTCCATTTTTAGTTCAAATTGGATTGTACGTTACTCCTATTGCATATCCTGCTGAATTTGCGACAAAGCAATTGCCTACATGGGCTGCTAACATTTATTTTTTAAACCCAATGGCAGGTGTAATTCAAGGGTTTCGGTGGAGTTTGTTTGGAGGGACGCCTCCGGGGAACTTTATATGGATCTCAGCAATAATGATAATTGTTATTTTTATTTCTGGGCTTTTTTATTTTAGCAAAATAGAAAAAAACATGGCCGATTATGTCTAGTCAATCAAATATCGCCATAACGACAAAAAATCTATCTAAACGGTATCAAATCGGAAAGAAAATGGACGGTTCCTTAAGGGGAACATTGTCAAATGTTTTCAAAGCTGCCAACTCAAATAGTGATGAGTTTTGGGCTTTAAAGAACTTAAACTTTGAAATTAAAAAAGGGGACGTTGTTGGAATAATTGGGAAAAATGGTGCAGGCAAAAGCACTTTACTTAAAGTACTTTCACAAATAACTAAACCTACAACAGGAAGAATCGAAATAAATGGCAGAGTTGCTTCATTATTAGAAGTTGGTACAGGATTTCATCCAGAGCTCACTGGACGCGAAAATATTTTTTTAAACGGAACGATCCTCGGGATGAGCAGAAAAGAAGTTCAAGAAAAATTTGAGGAGATAGTAGCATTTTCAGGAGTGGAGAAGTTCATTGACACAGCTGTAAAACATTATTCATCCGGAATGTACGTGCGATTAGCTTTTTCTGTTGCAGCACATTTAGAACCTGAAATATTAATTATTGATGAAGTACTAGCAGTTGGTGATGCTGAATTTCAAAGTAAATGCCTCGGCAAAATGAAAGAAGTTTCAAATCAAGGAAGAACAGTCCTTTTTGTTTCACATAATATTGCCGCTATCAAGGCACTTTGTAACAAAGGTATCGTATTAAAAAACGGCCAACTCACTTTTCATGGAGACATGGAAAAAGCTATAAATGTCTATCAATCCCAATTAATTGGAAATCAAGAATTAATTAAGAATTTTAAGGGAGATGAAAAAGCTGAAAATGAAAACATTCAGCTTAAGGAAATGAGTATCATAAGTCCTTCAGGCGGAACTCCAACAATTAGTGAAGGGTTCACTGTATCGTTAATTTTCAACTGCAAAATAAAAGATATTAATCTTGATGCAACTTTTGAATTAAGAAATTCTGAAGAAACGATTGTATTCCATACGGGAGCTTTAGTTTCCACTGAAAATAATTCTCAATTAGGAGAGTACTCTGTTAGTTTTAGTATACAAGGCTATACCGTGAATGCTGGAAATTATTTTTTTAATCTCATATTTGGTAAAAATCAGCGGGAAGAATTATTCAGTTATCCGTATTGTTGTTTTTTTGAAGTGGAAAATGATGTAAGACTAGGAAACAATGCTTCTGTATTCCCTGGAGTTTTAAGACCAAACTTTAATTTTAAGATTGAATATCATGCATAAAGAACCTCATATTATTCAATTTAAAAAAATTGGGCAACCATCAGAGGGTTATTTGTCTATTTGTGAATCAAATGTTGAGATTCCGTTTACACTAAAAAGAACGTTTTGGACGTATTTCACTCCAGATGGAATAACTCGAGGAAGACATGCTCATTACGAAACAGAAATGGTGCTAATTGCTCTTAGTGGCATTATCGAAATCATGGTTGAATTGTTGAGTGGTGAAAGAAAATACTTTACATTAAAAAATCCAAATGAAGGACTCTATTTGCCTCCTTTCACATGGCATGAAATGACATATACTCACACTACCGTTCAATTGGTTTTGACGAGTACAGAATATAATGAAAGTGATTACATTAGAAATTATGATAATTTCAAAAAACTACAACAATCAAAATGATAACAATTCATCCATTATCTGATGTCCAAACAAAAAATATTGGAGAAGGTAGTGTCATTTGGCAATATGCCATTATTCTACAAAATGCCGTAATTGGAAACAATTGCAATGTGAATTGCCATACATTTATAGAAAACGATGTGATAATTGGTGATAATTGTACAATAAAAAGTGGAGTCTATTTATGGGATGGGATTACGATCAAAAACAATGTGTTTATTGGTCCAAATGTGACATTTACAAACGATAAGTACCCAAAATCCAAACACTACCCACGTGAGTATCAAAAAACACTGATCTTAGAAAATGTATCAATTGGTGCAGGATCAATTATCTTAGGAGGAATTACTATTGGTGAAGGCGCATTAATTGGTGCTGGATCAGTAGTAACGAAAAACATTCCCCCTAACGAACTATGGTTGGGGAATCCAGCAAAATTTGTAAGGAAATTAGTATGATTAAATTTTTAGACCTCAAGAAAATCAATGCTCAATACGAAGATCAATTAATCGAAGCTTCCAATGCAATTATTAAATCAGGTTGGTATATTCATGGAAGCGCCGTAACGCAATTCGAAAATCAATTGGCTAGTTATTTAGGCGCTAAACACGTCATTGGAGTAGCCAATGGATTGGATGCACTTCGATTAATTTTTAAAGGATACATTGAACTAGGGAGACTGAAAAAGGGGGACGAAATTATTGTGCCTGCAAATACATATATCGCAAGTATTTTAGCAATTACAGATAATGAGCTAATTCCAATCTTTGTTGAGCCAGATGAGTCTACCTTCAATCTTTCAGATTCAAACCTGCTTACAGCAATAAATACAAAAACAAAAGCTATTTTAACTGTTCATCTGTATGGAAGGTCAGCTTGGTCTAAAAAACTAGAACAAATTACTCAAGATAATAATTTGATAGTTGTAGAAGATAATGCTCAAGCCATAGGAGCATCTTTTAACAATGTTAAAACCGGTAATCTTGGTAATGCTTCTGGATTTAGTTTCTATCCAGGTAAAAATTTAGGCGCTTTGGGTGATGGTGGTGCCGTTGCGACAAATGACGATTTATTAGCATCTACCATTAGAGCAATTGCTAATTATGGTTCACATCAAAAATACCATAACAAATTCAAAGGATTAAATAGTCGATTGGATGAAATTCAAGCAGCGTTTTTGACTGTTAAATTACCATTGCTTGATGCTGAAAATCAGAGAAGAAGGGAAATTGCGGAACACTATATCGCAGGCATTAAAAATGATTTAATCCTTCTGCCAAACCAACCATTAGACAAAAACGAACACGTATGGCATCTGTTTGTGATTCGCGCAAAAGAAAGAGACTTATTACAAAAATTTTTGACGGAAAATGGTATCCAAACTTTAATTCATTATCCTATTCCTCCACACAAACAAAATGCCTATTCAGAATTGAATCACTTAAAACTCCCAATTACTGATGATATTCATAATACTTGTTTAAGTTTACCAATAAGTAGTGTTTTAACATTCAAAGAAGTTAATTACATTATAGAAAAAATTAATTTATTTTCATGAAAGTACTGGTTTTGGGAATGAATTATGCTTCTACAATGAACTCTTTGGTAATTGGGCTAAAGGAAATAGAAGTTAATGTTGAAAGTATTAGTTTTGAAGAGGATAGAAGTATTTACAATGATTTCTCACAAATAAGTTGTGTTTTTTCATCGAAGAAAAAGTCATATTTTTCACACAAAATTCAATTTATTAAAGGACTATTAAAATTGCGTAAAGCGATTAAAAACGCAACAATTATTCATGTTTACTCCGACTTTCAAATCCCTACGAAATATAGAAAGCAAATTGAAAATTGGCTATTTATGCGCTTAGCTAAAAACAAAAAGAAATATATCACATTTGTTGGAAGTGAAGTAAGAAATCCAGAGATAGAAAAATTACACAACCCTTACTATGGAAAAGTTTTAGAGCGAAAAGATTACGAATACCATTCTGAAACTAAAGAAGGTTCCATTGCACATCAAAAAAGATTCTCTCGACTACAATTCTCATTGATTTGCACTCCTGATACCGAGCATTACATTGATAAAACACTATATGAAACGAATAAAATAACCCTGCATCCGGGTATAGTAAATCAATTAAGTATCAAAAATAACTTCAAAGAAAAGATAATCCTTGTACATGCTCCAAGTGCACCAATCGCAAAAGGAACTCCGCAAATAGAAGAGGTGATTCACAAATTAAAAGCAAAATATTCTCATATTGAGTATAAAACTTTATCTGGTTTAACATTGGATGAATATAAAAATGCTGTTACAAATTGTTCCATATATATCGACCAAATTATTTGGGGATATCATGGTGTTGCAGCAATTCAAGCAATGGCTTTAGGAAAACCTGTTATTTGCTATTTACACCCATCACCATTACAATTTACCCCCACAATCCCAATGATTAATGCCAACCCAGACACCTTGTTTGAAGTCATAGAAAAAATAATTATTGACAAGGTAAATTTAAATGAACTTGGTGAATTAACCCGTAATTATTATTTAGGTAATCATACTCCAAAAGTAATCGCTTCTAAAATGATTGAACATTATCAAACCAAATGAAAAATATTTTAATTCTAAGTCATAGAAATATATCAAAAGCACCACGAATCATTAGGGAAATAGATGTTTTAAGTCCCTCATTTAACATTTTCGCTCTAAGCGCAAGTAATGATTCAAGCAACAAAAAGGTTATCGAATCTTCCTTTTACTCAATGAGGACTATTTTAGATAGAGTTATCAATCGCTTTAGAATGTTGTATTCTAAAAAGACTAACACTCTTTATAATCCTAAATTTTCAAAACTAAAGCGGTATTTGGTTCAAAACAACATTTCAATCATTATCATTCACGAGCCAAATTATTTACCGTTGGTAATGAAGTATCAAAAAAAACTAAATATCCAAGTCATATTCAATGCACATGAATATCACCCCCTCGAATTTGAAGATAATCCAGAGTGGGTAAAAACAACAGGAAAACATTACACCAGACTCTATAACAAATACTTAGCTCAATTAGATTTATTGGTAAATGTAAGCGAGGGTATTCGTTTAAAATGTTTAGAAGATTTTTATGTTGATTCTATCGTAGTTCCAAATGCCTCGCCTTATAATAAGATTAAACCAACAATAAACACTTCAGCGGAAATAAAATTGATTCATCACGGGGTGCTTTTACCTTCTAGACATATTGAGAAAATGATTAAAATTGTCCAAGAACTTGGCGATAAATACACCCTAGATATCATGGGGGTGAAATCGCCATGGGAGCAACAATACTTTGACGAATTAGTTGAAATGACATCAAAAACAACTAATGTGCGTATTATCGAACCTGTTTCATTTTCCGAAATTATTCCTTTCATCAATTCATATGATATTGGATTATATTATTTGGAGCCCAATAATTTTAATCATATCCATGCATTGCCCAACAAGTTTTTTGAATTTATGCAAGCAAAATTAGCAATTGCTATTAGTCCTTCTGTTGAAATGGTAAACATTGCTTCAAAATATGATGTTGCAATTGTGGCGTCCGGTTTCAGTGTGGATTCAATGGTAGATGCTCTCCGAAATATTACACGCGAGGACGTCAATAAAATGAAAAAAAATTCTGAAAATGCAGCTAAAGCTGAAAATGCTGAACGATATCAAGCTCTTTTTTTGGAAAATGTACGAACTTTAACAAACAACAGAAACAAATAATGTGCGGTATTGCAGGAATATATTCGTCTAAAAGTTCAACTTCAATTCAATCTGAAGTAAAAACAATGACCGATAGTTTAGTTCATCGTGGTCCTGATGGTGAAGGACAGTGGATAAATCATGATACAACTGTTGCGTTAGGACACAGAAGATTATCCATTATTGATTTGACCGATTCTGCTGCGCAACCTATGCATAGCCAATGTGGAAGATATGTAATCGTTTTTAACGGTGAAATCTATAATTATATTGAACTCCGCAATGAATTAATATCGCAAGGTGAAACTTTTACAAGCAATTCAGATACAGAAGTATTATTACGCATGTATCAACGTAAGAAACAAGATTGTTTGAATGATCTCGATGGTATGTTTGCCTTTGCCATTTGGGATCAAGAAGAAGAAGAATTGTTTTGTGCACGCGATCGATTTGGAGAAAAACCATTTCATTATTCACTCTACGAAGGTTCATTTTATTTTGCCTCTGAAATGAAAGCACTTTGGGCTGCAGGTGTCCCGAAAGAAAGAAACGAAGCTATGTTTCAGGCGTTTTCAGAAACCAAAGCGTCTTTTAATCCTACGAATTTATCCGAAACGTTTTATACATCAATACGTCGTTTGCCTCACAGTCACTTTTTGGTCGTGAACAAAAAGAAAGAACTGCAACTAACAAAGTATTATGACATTGATTGGAAAAAACAGTCTTATAAAGGTTCATTTTCTGATGCTTGTGTTGAATTTAAGCGTTTGTTTGAATTAAGTTTGAAACGTCGCTTTAGAGCAGATGTCGCTATTGGAACAAGTTTGAGTGGTGGTTTAGATAGCTCTACAATTGTGTGTAGTATTTTCGAAAACTTAAAAAATGTAGAAAACCTTTCGCCTTATACTTTTTCAGCTAGGTTCAAAAATTTCAAGAAGGATGAAGGAACCTTCATTGAGAAAGTAATTGAAAAGACAGGTTTTAACGCAAAAATGACTTGGCCAAATGGATCAGAAATGGCTGAAGACATAGAAAAACTTTGCTTCCATCAAGAAGAACCTTTTTCCAGTGCTAGTATCTATGCACAATATCGTGTTCAACAATTAGCAAAAGAAAACAATATTACAATTCTAATAGATGGTCAAGGAGCGGATGAAATATTAGCGGGTTATTCTCCTTATTATTATGATTACCTTCAATCGCTATTCAAAACAAAACCATTTTTATCTCGCTTTAGACGGAAGGAACAAAAGAGTTTTCTTGACTTCCACACACCTCATACTGGTTTAAAAAAAATGGGGATGAAATTATTCAACTATTATGAATTAAAAGGACGAATAAAACCACCTAAAAATGCTGAACCGCTCAACTATCATTTGTACAAAAGCACCATGTGTGGGCCACTGCAAGAATTACTTCGTTTTGCAGATAGAAATGCAATGGCACATAGCAGAGAGGTTCGCTTGCCATTTTTGTTTCATGAATTAGTGGAGTTCTGTTTTTCGTTGCCAGATGAATACAAGTTGAAACTTGGTTGGACAAAATACATACTTAGATCTTCTTTTGAACCAATATTGCCGTCAGAAATTTGTTGGAGAAAAGAAAAAGTTGGTTTTGAACCGCCACAAGAAATTTGGTTGAAAGATTCTGGTAGTGCACATTCAACATGGAATTCATATATATTAGAATGTTTCAGATGAAAAAAATACTAATTCTTGCCTATTATTATCCACCATGTAATGGTATTGCAGCTCAACGTCCGAAATCTTTCGCTACTTACTTCAGTAGAGACCATGAAGTAAAAGTAATTACACGAAATTGGATAGGCAACGAAAAAATATGGACGGATTATCTTGCTTCAAGTCAAAGTCAAGAAATTCATTCTGTAAAGTCTGAAAATTTGGAAGAAATCTACTTACCTTACAAAAAAAACGAGCCGTCAAAGCTTAAACTTTTAACAGGGCTGATTAGTGGTGATTTACATCAGGAAATAGATACATCTCAGTTTTATTCAGAAGCTAAAAAACTTGTTCAAAACTGGAAACCAGATATTATTTTAGCAACAGCCCCCCCTTTAAACATCCTTAAATTAGCAAAGCAACTTTCTAAAATTAACAATTCGAAAATTGTAGCCGATTTTAGAGATTTTGAAAACTATCATATCCTAACAAACAAAAAACACACTCTAAAAGAAAATCTATTTCATTATAGCAATAAACAACATACCTTGTCATTTCTAAAGCAAGCCAGTTTAATTACAACAGTAAGTCCTGCAATATCAAGTTTCTTTTTAGCTAAAAAATTACCGACATATACAATTACAAATGGCTATGAAAGAGAACTATTTGATAAATTAAGCAAAAACAAAACGTCTAATAAAACATTTACACTCTCCCTAATTGGTACACTCTATGAAGCTCAAAAAATTGATTTAATTCTACATTTGCTTAAAGAATTCAAGAAAGGGAAACGAGATGTAACCATTAACTTTATAGGTACCGCAGAAAACACTGCTATACAATTAAAAATCAATTCTATTTTAGGCCATGAACAGGTAAATGTTACTCATAAAGTAGATCGAAACGAAGCATTGCATAAAATGGCAGAAAGTCACGTTTTATTTTACATGGGATGGGAAGGATTTAAAGGAGTTTATTCAGGAAAAATATTTGAATATTTAGGAATGAAACGCAATATCCTTATTGTTCCGAATGATAATGATGTTATTGAAACAATAGTGAATGAAACAAATTCGGGGCTTGTTTCGACTATCGAAGATACAGTATTAACCTATTTAACTGCCAAATATCAAGAATGGATTCAAACAGGTGAAGTTGAGTATTATGGTGATCATTCCAAAATTGAATTTTATTCAAGGGAGCAACAAGCTGAATTATTGCTAACTAAGATATTAACCTTGTAATTTAGCATCCAATTTGAAAATTTCCTACATCATATCAGACATTGACAAGGCCATTTATTTCGAGAAAACGGCTTTAAAGCTTCGTGAAAATAATCTAGAAGTAAGTTACATTTTAATAAATTGTAAAAGTGGATACCTTGCACAATTTCTGCTAGAGCAAAATTTTGAAGTTGATTTTATAGATTGCCAAAAATTAGCAAAATCTAGAAGAGCTATTTTTCGATGTAAGAAAATTCTAAAAAAACAGAAAACTGATTTAGTTCATTGTCATTTAGCAGATGCTAATTGGGTAGGGTTATGGGCTGCCTATTTGGCCCGAGTTCCTAATAGAGTTTATACTCGTCATTCAGGAAAACCGTTAAAATTGAATTGGAAAGAAAAAATCATTGACAAAATTCAGAACAAATTATCAAATAAAATTATAGCTATAACTGAGATTATTCGTGCATATTTAATCGCACAAGGCGTAGAACCTAATAAAATATGGCTAATACATCATGGATTTGATTTAAATGAATTTAACAGTATTCCATCCACTGAACTTCAACGCATCCAGGAAAATTATAATTCAGAAAATGCTCATCCAGTTATAGGTGTTATCGCTAGAAGAATGGAATGGAAAGGTATTCAATACACTATCAAAGCGTTTACCCAATTACTCACTTCATATCCTGATGCAAAACTATGTCTTTTCGGTGGCGGAAAAAATGCTGATTACGACCTACATATAGAACATCTACTCAAGGAAATCCCTTCAGCCAACAAATTGATTGTTCCCTTTGAAAAAAATGTGTTTGCACTCTATAGCGTGTTTGATGTATATGTTCACGTTCCCATTAACAACGATTGTGAAGCCTTTGGTCAAACCTATGTAGAAGCATTGGCTGCTGGAGTGCCTTCTATTTTTACTTTAAGCGGAATTGCGCATGAATTTATAGCTGATGGTGAAAATGCACTAGTTGTTCCATATCAGGATGAAAACGCGATATTTGTCGCAATGAAAACTATTTTAGAGGATCCAGAAGTTGCACAGCGATTGGTTGCAAATGGTAAAACATCTGTGCTTCAATTTTCCTTTCATGGATACATTGAGCGATTAAAAAAAATCTACCATGCATAGTCCATTTTTTTCCATAGTAATCCCCACCTACAACAGGGCGCATTTAATTGTTGACACTTTAGAAAGCATACGCAAACAAACGTTTACAGACTATGAAGTGATTATTGTAGATGATGGGAGTACAGACAATACGAGTGAAGTTGTACAGGCATATATTTCCACTTACCAACTTCAGGGAAATTGGACCTACTATAAAAAAGAAAATGCGGAACGTGCAGCGGCACGAAATTTTGGAACTCGGAAAGCAAAAGGAAAATTTATTAATTGGTTTGATTCGGATGACATAGCATATTCATCACATTTACAAATTGCGCATGATTACTTTTTAAAAAATCAAGTTGAAATTTGTCATTTTGGGTATGATTTTAAGGATGAAAAAGGAAATATCAATAAAAAAGTACAAAATCTTCCATCTAGCTTGAATAAGAAATTAATTGAAGGTAACTGCATAAGTTGTAATGCTATTTTTGTAGAAAGAAATTGTGCCCTTAATAATAAATTCAATGAAGATCGTGCGCTGTCAGCAAGCGAAGATTATGAATTATGGATGAGATTAGCTTCCAAATTTGATATTAACCATATCAATACTATAACTACAAGCGTCATTTGTCACCCTCAACGCAGTGTTATTATCATGACGGAATCATCGAAATTAAAGGAACGTTTTTTGAAGCTCATAAAATATACTTTGGAAGATGACCAAGTATGTTCTTTTTTGGGGCGAAAATTACGATTTTTCAAGATGAAGAATTTCCTAGTACTTTCTGTTGAACTGGCTGTACATAAACATAAAGGTGAATCACTAAAATTCCTAAAAAAGGCTATGAAATCATCTCCACTTTTTCTCATCGATAAATCTTTCTACGCAACTTTAAAACATTTAATGTTTAAATGAAAAACGCACTCTTCCTCTCATACGATGGCATGACCGACCCATTAGGTCAATCCCAAGTTCTTCCCTATTTGAAAGGCTTGTCGAATGCTGGATACTCGATTCACTTAATCAGTTTTGAGAAAGAAGAACGTTTTGAAAAACACAGAGCACTCATTCAGGAAATCTGCGATGCTGCGAACATTCAGTGGTATCCACAAAACTACACAAAGAAACCACCCTTGCTTTCAACAATGAAAGATGTGCGAAAAATGCGTTCCGTGGCTCATGCAATTCATAAAAAACACACTATATCAATTGTTCATTGTCGCAGTTATATATCGGCTTTAATCGGACGTAATATGCAAAAAAAGTTTGGAACAAAATTCTTGTTTGATATGCGTGGATTTTGGGCAGACGAACGTATAGAGGGAAACATTTGGAATATTAAAAATCCACTATTCAAATTAATCTATTCCTATTTTAAACGAAAGGAGCTAGAACTCTTTAAACATGCTGATCATATTGTTTCTTTGACCGAAAATGGTAAAAATGAAATCCTATCATGGAAAGGGTTGGAACATAAGTCATCACAGATCACAGTTATTCCATGCTGTGTTGATTTAGAATTATTCAATCCGGATGTAATTGATTCAACAAAACAAACAGAATTACGCACGTCCTTGAGAATATCATCCACTGACTTTGTTTTGGGTTATGTTGGATCGATAGGCACTTGGTACATGTTGGACGAAATGCTTGACTTTTTTAAGGTCTTACTGGAATCCAAACCTTCTGCAAAATTTTTATTTGTGACTGGAGAAAAAGAAGTTACTATTCGTTCAAAAGCACAAGAAAAAGGTATTTCAGTTGATACAATCATCGTGACATCCACTTTGCACAAAGAAGTTCCCATTCACATTTCCTTATTTGACTACTCCATCTTTTTCATCCGTCCAAGTTTTTCTAAAAAAGCATCTTCACCAACCAAACAAGGTGAAATCATGGCTATGGGAGTTCCATTGATTTGCAATGCTGGTGTTGGAGATACTGATAGAATCGTTGAGCGATATAAAAGTGGCGGAGTATTGAATCAAATGAACTTTGAGAATTATCAAAACGCAATCAATACCATTTCTTCTGATAACAATTTTCCAACGGAAACATTAAGACAAGGCGCACACGAATTCTTTTCGCTAGATGGCGGCATTGAAAAGTATTTAAATGTCTATCAACTTCTAGAAATGTAATCGTTATCTTCGCTCCATGTCTCGCACCATTCATTTCATTGTTCCTTATCCCAAAGGCAAAGCTCCTTCTCAGCGCTTTCGGTTTGAACAGTATCTGAATTATTTGAACGAGCATGGTTTTGAAGTGAAAATACATTCATTTCACACAGAAAAAAGCTGGAATCGTTTGTATTCAGACGGCAATACATTTTTTAAGATTACAGATTTGATGGTCAATTTGACGCGACGTAAATTGTTGTTGTTTCGCTTGATCTTTGCTCAACACATTTTCATGCACAGAGAAATGGCACACATTGGTCCACCAATCTTTGAATGGATTTTGGCTAAAGTATGGCGCAAAAAATATGTGTATGATTTTGATGATGCTATTTGGCTACCCAACTATTCCGAAACAAATGCACGTTTTCAAAAATTGAAAGCGTATTGGAAAGTCAATTATTGCATGAAATGGGCTAGTTCCATCACAGCGGGAAATGATTATTTAGCAAACTACGCAAAGCAATTCAACAAAAACGTACAGGTTATTCCAACAACGATTGACACCGAGAATCATCACAATCAAACAACGGATTTCGAATCGGAAAAGGTGGTGATTGGTTGGACAGGTACGCATACCACGATGCATTATTTGGATGAAATCGTTCCAATCATTGAGGAGCTTGAAAAACATTATTCATTTGAATTCAGAATCATATCGAATGAAGCTCCGACATTCCATTTAAAATCGTTGAAGTACATTCCTTGGTCAAAAGAAACGGAAATTGATGATTTAGCAAAAATCAATATTGGCATCATGCCTTTGAAGGAAGATCAATGGTCGAATGGAAAATGTGGTTTTAAAGCTTTGCAGTACATGTCATTGGGAATTGTTACAATTGCTTCACCAGTTGGTGTCAATTCGCACATCATTCAAGACCGTTCTAACGGAATCTTGGCAAGCACCATGGAAGAATGGCAACAATCTTTGGAAGAATTGTTGAAGTCATCAGCACATCGCAAAGAATTAGGACTCAAAGGTCAACAAACGGTTATTGAGAAGTATTCTGTATTGGCAAATCAAGACAAGTACTTGAATCTATTTACACCAAATTAAATTCGTTTCAATAATCTAGTCTTTCGTCTTGAATCTTCCGGTCTTGAGTCTCGCTTAAGAGCCACAACCAACACAATCAAAATGAGAATCCATTGGTTTTACACCTTTCAATTGCATTTGTAAATTGTGAATTTGATCTTTGATATCCATGTCAGCAAACATGTCACCAGTAAGTTGCGCTTCTAATGCTTTAATTTGTTCTTCGATTGTGTTTACTGTTGTTTCCATGGAATTAAGATTTTGTTTGACTCAAATTTCGGAAAAAAACGAATCGATTCCGAATTTCAGATTACGAATTTCGGATTAATTGTTAACATCAAATTGATGAATAAAATAATTCGGATTTCGGATTAGTTCTTATTAGCATGAAAAAGCGTGGATAAAGAAATAATTTATAGTGCAAATCAGTATTCTAATCATATGTAACAAAAAATTCGGAATCGATAATTCGGAATTCGCAATTGATTTTTGTTAATTCAGAATTCGTAGTTTTGTGTCATGTGCGGAATAACCGGATTCATTGATTTCAACAAGCAAAGTTCTCTTCCAAATTTGGAGGCGATGACGACAACGATGGTTCATCGAGGTCCAGATGGTTTTGGTGTACAAGAAATTATCACTTCAGGCGCTCAAATTGGTTTTGGACACCGACGCTTGGCCATCATTGATTTATCAGAACACGGCAAGCAGCCCATGCAGTTCAATCAACATTGGATTTGTTTCAATGGTGAGATTTACAACTTTCAAGAGATCAAAGATGAATTGGCACAATTGGGACATCAGTTCACTGGTGGATCTGATACGGAAATGATTCTTCATGCCTATGCTGAATGGGGAGAAAAATGCTTGGATAAATTCATTGGAATGTTTGCTTTTGCACTGTTTGATGCTGGCAAGAATCGTGTTTTCATGGCGCGCGACCGAGCTGGTGTGAAACCATTTTTTTATTATTGGAAAGATGGATTGTTTTTGTTTGCATCTGAATTGAAAGCATTTCACCAACATCCACATTTTGAAAAATCGATCAACAGAGATGCTGTAGCTGCCTACATGCAATTCGGAAACATTCCGACACCACATTGTATTTTTGAACATTGTGCCAAATTAAAACCAGGTCATTTTGCCTTTTTGGATTTAAACTCACGCAATTTCACCACGACGTGTTATTGGAATGTATATGATTCTTACAACAAGCCAAAATTGTCTGTTTCCTTTGAAGAAGCAAAAGAGCAAACCAAATCTTTGATTGTGTCTGCTTGTAATTATCGCATGGTCGCTGACGTTCCTGTCGGTGTATTTTTAAGTGGTGGTTATGACAGTACACTGGTAACTGCTTTGTTGCAGCAAGAACGAACGAATCCGTTGAAAACGTTTACGATTGGTGTGCCAGATATTGGTTTAAATGAAGCGCCTTATGCTAAAGACATTGCGAAACACTTGGGCACAGATCACACAGAGTACATGTGTACGGAAAAAGAAGCATTTGACCTCATTCCAGAATTGCCCTTTCATTTTGATGAACCATTTGCTGATAGTAGTGCCATTCCAACAACATTGGTGAGTAAAATAGCACGCAAAGAAGTGACCGTTGCTCTGAGCGCCGATGCAGGTGATGAAGTTTTTGCTGGATACAATCGCTATGATTACATGTTGCGCTATGGCAAGAAATTGAACAAAATTCCTGGATTTGTTCGAAAATCGACCAGTGCAATGATGAACCTCGTTCCGGCTGACAAGATTCCAATTCTGCGATCGAAATACAATTTTCACAATCGCTATGAGAAGTTGAAAGGGATTTTAAAGGATTCGTCGGCTGAAAACATCATGTTGAATTTGAGCCAGCAATTCACAGATGAGAAGTTGAAGCAATTCATGGCCAATGACTTTCAAGAGTTGTCAACAGCCTTTCAAAGCAAGGAATTGCAGCAAGAACATTATTCTCCTTTGGCCTACATGATGGCGATTGATTATCAGACCTATTTAGTGGACGATATTTTACAAAAAGTTGATCGCTCCACCATGACAGCGAGTTTAGAAGGACGAGAGCCCTTGCTAGATCATCGCATTATTGAATATGCGGCTCAATTACCTGATCATTATAAATATCACAATGGTGTAAAAAAATACATTTTGCGTGAAATTGCTCATGATTACATTCCTCCAACATTGATGGATCGACCTAAAATGGGATTTGCCATACCAATTGGAAAATGGATGCAACATGATCTGCGCGACTTGGTTGAAAGCTACATTAACGAAGAAACAATCGTCTCTCAAGGACTATTTGATTGGCAAGAAGTGAGTAATTTGAAAAACGCATTCCTGAATGGAAAAACGGAATATGAAATGAAAATTTGGTATTTGTTGATGTTTCAGATGTGGATGGAGAAGTGGATGCTCTAGATGATTTCGGATTATCAATTACGAATTACGGATTAGTTCTTATCAACATGAAACTAACAATTACGGATTGCGAATTGCGCATTAGATCTTATCAACATGAAACTAACAATTACGGATTGCGAATTGCGCATTAGTTCTTATCAACATGAAAAATCGTGGCTACAATAAGATTTAGAGTCCGAACCATCATTCTAATCGTATAAAACAATAAAATTCGTAATTCGTAATTCGTAATTGATAATTCGTAATTGATAATCCGTAATTCGTAATTGATAATTCGTAATTCGTAATCCGTAATCGATAATTCGTAATTCATTTTTGGTTATAGATTTTTTTGACTAAATTTAGGTAACAACCCTAAAAACACTTTTACTATGCCAACCTATACAACTTTCACAGAATTGCCTATTTGGCAAAAAGCACATTCAATCGCCATTGAAATTTATCAACTCTCAAACAGTTCTGAGCTGTCAAAAGACTTTTCATTGAAAGACCAAATGCGACGTTGTGCTGTTTCAATTTCTTCCAATATTGCAGAGGGTCATGATCGATCTAGCAAAAAAGAGAATTGTTACTTTTTACATGTTGCAAAAGGATCATCTGCTGAATTAAGGTCGCAATTGCATTTAGCAAAAGACTTAAAATACCTGGATATTCAGACATTTACTCGACTTGATAAAGAATTGGAGTCCATCAATAAAATGTTGGGAGGCTTTGTCAACTACTTAAAAAACAATTAAAAATTGTGGATTACGAATTTTCAATTACGGATTAGTCAATTGCGGATTACGGATAAGTTCTTATCAGCATGAAAAATCGTGGCTACAATAAGATTTAGAGTACGAACCATCATTCTAATCGTATGAAACAATAAAATTCGGAATCAATAATTCGGAATTCGGAATTGATTTTTGTTAATTCGTAATCGATAATCCGTAATCCGTAATCCGTAATCCGTAATCCGTAATCCGTAATTTAAAATGAAGTTAATATTCGCCACACAAAACAAAAACAAAGCAAAGGAAATTCAATCTTTGATGCCACAAGGAATTGAGATCTTAAGTTTACAAGATATTGGTTGTGATGATGATATTCCAGAAACGGCGGCTACTCTAGAAGGAAATGCTCAATTGAAAGCACGCTATATTGCTGAGAAGTATAAAGTCAATGTATTTGCAGATGATACTGGTTTGGAAATTGAAGCGTTGAACAATGAACCGGGAGTTTACTCTGCTCGATATGCTGGTGAACAGAAAAATTCGGAAGAAAATATGCAATTGGTCCTAGAGAAACTCGCTGGAAACCCGAATCGCGTTGCGCAATTTAGAACGGCCATTTGTTTGATTATCGATGGAAACGAACAGCTTTTTGAAGGCATCGTGAAAGGAGAAATTAGAAAGGAAAAATCGGGGAATGAAGGGTTTGGATACGATCCAATCTTTGAACCAGAAAACTGCGGTAAGACCTTTGCCGAGATGTCAATGAGTGAAAAAAATGAGAGAAGTCATAGAGGAAGAGCGTTTCAGAAGATGATTCAATCAATTACGAATTACGAATTGCGGATTAGTCCTTATCAGCATGAAAAAACATAGGTGCAATGAGAATTGTAGAGAGCAATCAAGAAATCCAATCGTATGTAACCATAAAATTCGTAATTCGTAATTCGTAATTCGTAATTGGCAATCCAAAATCCGTAATCTGCAATTGATTTCCTTTGGAAATCCCCTTTACAAACATTAAATTTGCGTGCATAGAAAACGTATAAACTGTATTCAAATCAATAATATACCCATGAGCCAAATTTCTAAGATTATTTATACTAAAACAGATGAGGCGCCAGCATTGGCAACATACTCATTTTTACCAATCGTGAATGCATTTGCATCAACTGCGAACATTGAGGTTGAATCAAAAGACATTTCATTAGCAGGACGAATTTTGGCTAACTTCAATGATTATTTGAACGAAGATCAGCGTGTGGAAGATGCTTTGGCTTTATTGGGGCAATTAGCGACTACACCTGAAGCGAATATTATCAAATTGCCAAACATTTCGGCATCCATTCCACAATTGAAGGAAGCGATTGCTGAATTACAAGCAAAAGGATTTGCTCTTCCAAATTATCCAGACGAAGCAACGACAGATGAAGAGAAGAAAGTAAAGTCAATTTATGATAAAATTAAAGGAAGTGCTGTAAACCCTGTACTTCGTGAAGGAAATTCAGATCGTAGAGCACCAAAAGCGGTAAAGGAATATGCGCGCATGAATCCACATTCAATGGGAGCATGGTCGAAAGATTCTAAAACGCACGTTGCGACGATGACAACAGGAGATTTCAGATCAACAGAGCAATCTGTTACTGTTTCAGATGCAACTACTGTAAGTATTCAACATATTGCGGAAGACGGAACAACAACCGTTTTAAAAGATAATTTGTCATTGTTGGCAGGAGAAATCATTGATTCTTCGATGATGAGTAAAAAAGCCTTAATTGCCTTTTTACAAAAAGAAATTGCCGCTGCGAAATCTGAAGGCGTTTTGTTTTCGTTGCACATGAAAGCAACTATGATGAAAGTTTCTGACCCAATTATCTTCGGTCATGCGGTAAAAGTTTTCTTTCACTCCATTTTTGAGAAACACCAAGCATTATTGGATGAAATTGGAGTAAATGTCAACAATGGATTTGGTGATTTAGTCGCAAAATTAGATGCGTTGACTGCAGAGAAAAAAGCAGTGATTGAAGCTGAAATCAAGGCATGTTTTGAAAATGGTCCAGCTGTAGCAATGGTTAACTCCGACAAAGGAATTACCAATTTACACGTTCCAAGTGATGTGATTGTAGATGCATCGATGCCTGCAATGATTCGTACATCAGGTCAAATGTGGAATGCTGAAGGAAAACAACAAGATACAAAAGCTGTCATTCCAGATAGTAGTTATGCTTACTTGTACCAAGCTACAATCGACTTCTGTAAAGCAAATGGGGCATTCGACCCAAGAACGATGGGAACAGTTCCAAACGTCGGTTTAATGGCTCAAAAGGCAGAAGAATACGGATCACATGACAAAACATTTGAAATTGCAACAAATGGTACAGTGAAAGTAATCGATGCAAATGGAACTACATTGATGCAACATGCGGTTGAAGCGGGAGATATATGGAGAATGTGTCAAGTAAAAGACGCACCAATTAGAGACTGGGTAAAATTGGCTGTAAATAGAGCTAAAGCAACGAACACGCCAGCTATTTTCTGGTTGGACGCAAATCGTGCTCATGATGCACAGCTAATTCAAAAAGTTGAAAAGTACTTAGCCGATTACGATACAACAGGATTAGACATCCGCATCATGTCGTTGGTAGATGCTACGAATTTCACATTGGCTCGATTGAAAAATGGAGAAGATACAATTTCAGTCACAGGAAATGTGATGCGTGATTACTTAACAGATTTGTTTCCAATTCTTGAATTAGGAACTTCTGCAAAAATGTTATCTATTGTTCCGTTGATGAACGGAGGAGGATTATTTGAAACAGGGGCTGGAGGGTCAGCACCAAAGCACGTAGAGCAGTTCTTGGAAGAAAATCACTTACGTTGGGATTCTTTGGGTGAGTTTTTAGCATTAGCAGTGTCATTTGAGCATTTAGCAGTAACAACAAATAACACACGTGCTCAAATCTTAGCTGATACTTTGGATGAAGCAACAAGTAAGTTCTTGACAAACGATAAGTCGCCTTCACGTAAAGCTGGTGAGCTAGACAATAGAGGAAGTCATTTTTACTTGGCTTTGTATTGGGCTGAAGCTTTGGCGAACCAAACAAAAGATGCTGGATTGAAAGCAGTATTTACTCCTGTTTTTGCTGAACTATCGGCAAATGAAACAGCAATTGTAGATGAGTTGAATGCAATTCAAGGTCAAGCAATTTCCATTGAAGGATATTACTATCCAAATGAATTGTTGGCAGCTTCAGCAATGAGAGCAAGTGGTATCATGAATAAAATCATCGATGGAATTCACAGTTCTGTGAACGCATAATCGACACGATAAAAACGAAAAAAGTCCTGTTCACAAACGAACAGGACTTTTTTTTACCCATCAAATTCCATTTATTTTTTTTCTACTTCACAACTTAGGTTTGCGTTGTATTCTTCAAAATCCTTTTGCACATCAGCACATTTCACTTCAGCATCCTTTTTCTTCAATCCAGAATAACTTTCAATTTGAGTGGAAGAGCCACCGCTTGAACATTTACATGCCCAATCACGTTTACACGATGCCAAAAAGACAATTCCGAGAACGAGTATTAAACTTCTATTTTTCATATATCTACAGTTAAGAGTTAGAATGGCTATAACCTTCTATTCCATCACAAACAATTTTTCTTCTGAAAATTAACAAAAAAAAAGTCCTGATATTACTCAGGACTATACTTTTAACGTGAGAATCAATTAATTCTTCTCAATTTCGCAACTAAAATCACTGTCGAACGCAATTCCAATTGCTTGTAATCCGTCGCAAGAGCTTTTAGCGTCTTTCTTTGTTACGTCAGTATACGTTGCAGCAGTTCCTGAATCTGAACCACTTGTACAAACACATTTCCAATCTCTTTTACAAGATGTAAACAATGCCATTCCTACAACGGCTACAAATAATATTTTTTTCATAGTACTAATTTTATTTGCGGTAAATATAAATAATAATTCTACTCTTTAACCAAAGATTCAACTTCATCAAGCGCTCTAACACCAAAACTATCATTCGACCATTTTTTTAAGCTGCCAACACTTTCTGACAACACAAATGCCGGATACCTGTGATCTGCCAACTCCGCCATCGCTTCAGCATTACTTGCTAAACGAACATTTATCTTGTCTTCACTTATTTCTTTGTAGAATTCCGTAGCTGTGGAATCAGTATGACAAACAATAAATTCAATATCTAAGGCAGGATTTCGTTCCTTTAAAACCAACATCCGTTCCATAGCTTGTCTACAATACGGACAACCAGGTATGGTTAAGACCACCAATTTATCCCCTGTTATTTCTTGGTTACTAGTATCACGTTTAACACTTTCGGAGTTATTTGCAAAATCACCTTGATAAATCGGATTGAACACGAAATAAATTCCAAAAGGAATAACTATTACAAATAGTTTCAGTGCAATGCGAAGGATTCTATTACGAAATGCCAATTTTTTTCGCAGCAAAAAAACCACAATTAAACCAATAAGAATTGTAATAATATATGGCAACAATTTAGATGCTGTAAAACTAAACCCCGACTCTAAAAAGCTATTTTCAATCATTCTCTTAATTTTAACTTTAAAAATAAGTACAAAAAAAAGGAAGTCGAAACTTCCTTTTAAATCATTGTTGTAACCTAATGGCTAACTAATAATCTTAGATTATTTTGCAGACCAATCACAACCTGCTGCTTTACAGCTAGTCTCTAAAGTTGCTGCTTGAGCTTTTGTTAATCCAGTGCTAGTTGTTTCTGAACCACCACCACAATCACAAGTGTAATCTTTTTTACAAGAAGACAATGCTGCTAATCCTAATACAGCGAATACGCTAAGTGCTAATACTTTTTTCATCGTTAGATAATTTATTTAAGTTTAATTTGCGGTAAATATATAAAAAATTCAATGACTGCAATACAATCACAATTAAAATATGTCATTTGTCGTATGCCAATGACGAGAATTTAGTTGTTGAATACGACAATCAAATATTTGATGAGTATTTTTGAGCCGTCAAATCATTCAATAAAATTCCAACTATGAGAATTCAATTCCTGACCTATTTCATTGTTCTTCTTTTGTTTACACAATGTAAAACCATTAAAACTGCGGAGCCAGAAATTGCTATTCAAGATATTCCATTGATTGTTCAGCCTGTCTCTACTGTCAACATTCCACTTTCTATTAATTTATCACCGCAATTAAAGGATGTTGAAAAATCCATTCCGAAAAAGCTCGATGGAGAAGAAAATATGTGTGAAGGAGTCAGCTATTCTTATTCAATCAATCGATTTCCAGTTAAATTTTCTGGAAAAAACGACCTATTAAATTACAGCATCCCATGTGAGTATGCATTGCGATTGAATTATTGTCCCTCTTGCACCGAACTATTCTCATCAAAAGGTTCATGTGTGATTCCTCGTGTTTATGCCAGTTGTGGAGTTGGAGAACCGATGCGAAAATTGGAGATTTCATACGGAAGCAAAATTGGCATTGATAAGCATTGGAAACTGACATCAACAACTACATTGACGGAAATCAACGCAGTGGATCCTTGTAAAGTCACCTTCATGAACTATGACGCCACAGATGATCTTTTGAAAGAAGTGAAAACAACCCTCAAAGATTTGGAGAAAGACATCGATCAATCCATCTCTGAAATTGACCTAAAACCGATGATGCAAGAAGTATGGACAGCTATGAATGAACCAATGAATCTTGAAGGATACGGATATTTGTATTTGAATCCCAAAAAAGTGGCGTTGGGGAAGATCAACTTTGATAAAACAACGGCAAAAATCAACTTAAATTTATCCTTACAACCAAAATTGAACTTTGAATCAATCATCAATGAAACACCTACTTTACCGAGTTTAAGCAACTATACAAGTGGTGAAGGATATGAACTGATTGTTGATATTGAAGCGAATTATGACTCATTGAACACCTTGTTCAAATCAAACATTGTAGGACAGGAAATTATCTATCAAGGAAAGAAAATTGTCTTTGAAGATGTAAAAATTCATAGTTCCAAAAATCAAAAATTAAACATCGCCCTGACAATTTCTGGAACGAAAAAGGGAATTTTATATTTCGAAGGAACGCCTGTTTTCCATTCTCTAACACAAGAAATTTCCATTCCCGATTTGACTTTTGATGTTAAAACGAGAAGTGCATTGATTAAATCGGCCAAGTGGTTATTTTCTTCTAAAATTGAACAGAAATTACAAGAGGCCACTCATTTTGATTTAAAACCTCAACTGAAAGAATTAAGTAAATTGCTTGAAACCGAATTGAATACTGAGATTGATGAAGGTGTGTTTTTATCTGGGACAGTCAGATCAACCGAAATAATGGACATTTATCCTTTTACTGAACAATTATACCTCAGAATCAAATTAAAAGGAAAACTTGCCTTAAGAATGTAATCAGCGATTCACCATGTGCTGAGCAATCGGTGGGAAACATTGATACAGCGCATTGGCTAATTCTTGATCGTCAGAAATTACCTCGTGAATAGCCTCGTTCATGCATTTTAGCCATTCCGTTTTTGCGGTGTCATCAATGGCATGGGGCAAATGGCGCATTCTCATTTTTGGATGACCATATTTCTGGGAATACAATTGTGGACCGCCCAAAAATTGGGTTAAAAATTCGTATTGTTTCTCTTTGATTAGTTCTTTATCTGTCTGAAAAAGATTTCCAATAATCTCAGATTCAAAAACCTTGGAGTAGAAAGTATTAACAATTAATTTTAGTCGTGTATCTCCGATTTTTTCAAATAAAGTCATTATATTTTCCAATTTATACATACAAAGTAACAAATTATTACATTTGTAGATACATGATCAATCGATATATTCTCCTTATTTGCATCCTTCTCTCCAATGTGATGCATGCCCAAAACGAAGTTAGTAGTTATACTTCGTGTAATGGCTGTTTGAATATTTTCAAGTCGAATTCGTATCATTTAAAGTTAACAGGAGAAGACAATATCACTTCAACTTTTAGTGAATTCCCATCTCTCAGTTCAGTTTATTCTGGGAATCAGATATGGATTTCATTCATTGCACCAGTTCGTGGAACAGTTTCTTTTAAAGCAAAAGCAAAAAGTAGCAAATTACAAATGATCGTATTTGAACCATTTGCGAATACTGTATGTGAAGAGTTGAAAGGTGGAATGGCGGAAATAAAACGCATGGCCATCAAAGGAGAATCAAATGAAGTGGGACTTGATACTGTAACGAATGAAAACTTCTTATATCCTATGATTTTGGATGAAGGAAAAGTAATGTACATCTGTTTCATTGGAGAATTGGAAAACACATCTGATATTGACTTACAATTTGTATTCACTCCAGATGAAGAAGAGGGTGATTTTGAATCGAAAGTAATGGATTTCCGTTCTGATGATTTTTCGCCAACATTTACAATTTCCATACGAGATGCGGAAACCAATAAACCAATCATTGCCAATATTTCATTAGATGGCTTGAAAACTATCAATGGATTGTACAAAGGAAGTGATTTGCTGTACAATGTCTCTCGCAATTTTAAGCTCTCTTTGAAGTGCGAAGCAGAAGGATATTTTTTCATTGATTCTGCTGAAATACAAGTGTCATCTGTCAAAAATCAGGAACTCGTCCTCAAATTAGAACCTGTCCGATCTGGAAAAACCATGCAGATTGAAGAAATTGAGTTCAAACCTGGAACGAGTGAAATTGCCTTGAACGGCGAAGGTAAAATTCGCAGATTGCGTGATTTCTTAGCGCTCAATTCAACGATTGAAATTGAAATCCAAGGGCATGTATATGAACCTGGAGATCACAATAGTCATGCTGGACAAAAAGTTTCTGAAGCACGTGCTAAGCGTGTTATGAAATATTTAATTGATAACGGCATCGATAAGAATCGTTTAACAGCTGTTGGATATGGCAACACACGACCAATTTATCCGAATCCAGTTCATTCTTATGAAGAACAAGCAAATCGCAGGGTTGAAATTGTTGTTAAATAAAAAATGCTGATTGTCAACAACCAGCATTCTTCTTTTCGTTTTATTCAGCTTTACAGCGTCATAATATCTTTGTCTTTCAAATCAATTAAGTCGTCAATTTTCTTGATGTATCCATCAGTAATTGTTTGAACGACTCCTTCAGAATCTTTCACTTGATCTTCCGATAATCCATCATTTTTCAAGGCTTTCACCATGTCCAATGCATCTTTACGATTGTTTCTAATCGCAACTTTCGCATGTTCACCTTCAGCTTTTGCTTTCTTCACCAATTCACGTCGTCTTTCTTCCGTCAATGGTGGAACAGAGATCAACAACACTTCACCATTATTTTGAGGAGCAAATCCTAAATTCGAATTGATAATGCCTTTGGCAATTTCACCCAACATTGCTTTTTCCCAAGGTTGTACTGTAATAGTACGTGCATCCATCGTCGAAATGTTTGCCACTTGTTGAATTGGTGTTGGACTACCATAATAATCTACCATCACACTGTGCAACATCGATGGTGTTGCTTTTCCAGCTCTAATTTTTGCTAATTCTGAATCTAGGTGCGTTAAAGATTTTTCATTTGAGCTCTTTAACTCATCGTAAATCATAGTTAATTCTTCCGTCATCTTTTTTCAATTGAATTCAAAAATAATGAAATTTAATTACGTACAATTGTACCAACTTGATCACCTTCCATTAATTTTTTGAGGTTACCAGTTGTGTCCATATCAAATACGATAATCGGTAAATCATTCTCTTTACACAAAGTAAATGCAGTCATATCCATCACTTTTAAACCGTTTGCATATACATCATCAAAGCTAATATTATCGTATTTCACGGCATTTGCATCCTTTTCTGGGTCGGCAGTATAAATTCCATCTACACGCGTTCCTTTCAAGATCACATCCGCATTGATTTCAATTGCTCTCAATGATGCAGCTGAGTCCGTAGTAAAAAATGGATTTCCTGTACCCGCTCCAAAAATGACCACTCTTCCTTTTTCAAGATGGCGAACAGCTCTTCTTCGGATGTAAGGTTCAGAAATTTCTTTCATTTCGATGGCTGATTGCAAGCGAGATTCCAATCCTGCTGCTTCAAATGCTGCTTGTAGCGCCATTGCATTGATCATCGTTGCCAACATTCCCATATAATCTCCATGAGTTCTGTCCATCCCTCCTTCTTCGGCTTGAACACCTCTAAAGATATTTCCACCTCCAATAACAATTGCAATTTCAATCCCTAAGTCATGAATTTCTTTAATTTGTACTGCATAATCTTTCAAACGTTGATTATCAATACCGAATTGTTTGTTACCCATGAGTGATTCTCCACTCAATTTTAGTAGAATTCTTTTGTATTTCATGCCTAGAATATCGTTTTTTTTGGAACTGGGCAAATATACGGAAATAGAAGAGATTTTAGGAAGAGAAAGTTTGGATTATAGCGAATAAACTTAAAAACACTTAGAGTTCATCAAGGAAATTAGTGATTGAGTTCAATTCATTGCGTCGCAATGAAATTTGGAAATGGTTTGGGGAATAATCGATTTGAACAAGTTTTGCTTCCTGAAGTTTCCGCACATGATTGGTTACACTTGTACCTGTTAGACCGAGTTGCACGATTAAATCACAGTTGCGCACAAAACCGTGTTCTTTAATAAGGTTAAAAATTCTGATTCTTGCAGGATGAGAAAGGGCTCTTCCGATAATTGCTAGTTGGTTTTCTGATTCTGAGAACAGACTTGCTTTGCTGACTGGCATAGTGGGTAAATTAATAGGTTTCTTGTATTAAGTTAGTGAAAAAGGTCAGTTTGGACAAAAAAAATAAATAAATAATTGACAAAAAATTTAAATTTTTAGTTGACTAAAATTTTAAAATTAGAAAAAACTAAACGTATAAACTTTGTAATTTTTAAAAGTTTAAACGCATAAATTTTTAAATAAATAGAACACTAAACTTTTAGTGACAGGTCCGCCCACACTCACCTACAGAGCGCCCAAGCATTTCAATTCACTCCAAAACGAATTCAACAGCTCACCAACCTTCACAATTTTAAGGCATAAAAAAAGACCGACTATCTTTCGATAATCGGCCTTCCAATAAATTCAGTTTTATTGTTCTTAGCTCAATGCTAAACGCTTGAATTCAACAACAGTTAAACCTTTCTCAGTTGAATCTAAGAATTGCTCTACTGTCAATTTATTGTCGCGAATAAACTCTTGACTTAACAATGTATTCTCTTTGAAGAATTTGTTCAACCTTCCTTGAGCAATTTTTTCAGCCATCTCAGCTGGCTTTCCTTCTTGGATTGCCAAATCTTTACCAACTTCAATTTCACGCTCAATTGTCGCTTGATCAACTCCACTCTTATCCAATGCAATTGGGTTCATTGCTGCAACTTGCATTGCAACTTGGCGACCAGCATCTTCTGCTTCAGTAGAAGAACTGTTCAATGCAACCAATGTAGCCAATTGATTTCCTGGGTGGTTGTATGCAACAACACGATCAGCAACCAATTTAGCATAACCAGAAAGATCTAATTTCTCTCCGATAACACCAATTTGCTCAGTAATTTTATCTTCAACTGTCAAACGATCATCGTAAGCCAATGCTTTCAACTCTTCAGCTGTAGCTGGCATTTTCTCAATCGCGATGTTCATCAAAGATTGCACGAAATCACGAAAACCGTCATTCTTAGCAACGAAATCTGTCTCACAATTCAATGTTAAAACGATTCCTGATTTACCATCTTTCGTAGTTTCAGCAAAAATAACACCTTCTTTAGCATCATTCTCACCTCTTTTAGCTGCGATTTTTTGACCTTTCTTACGAAGAATATCTACTGCTGCTTCGAAATCTCCATCTGCTTCAACCAACGCTTTCTTGCAGTCCATCATTCCTGCACCAGTTTGTTGGCGTAATTTATTTACATCTTGAGCTGTAATTGCCATAAGACTTTTAAATTTTCTTGTTTAACTTACTTTTCTTAATCCGAAACAGCTTATGCTTTTTCGTCTTCTTTTGCTTCTGTAACTTCTGCTTCAGCTTTCACTTCTTCTGCAGCTGGTTTCTCAGCTTTTGCTTTAGGAGCTTTTGCTTCTTCATTGTCAGATTTGTCTTTCGTGTTCTTACGATCTTCTAAACCTTCTTTGATAGCATTACAAACAGCATCTAAAATGATTGTAATTGACTTCGTTGCATCATCATTTGATGGAATTGGGAAATCAACCATTTTAGGGTTAGAGTTTGTATCAACCATCGCGAAAATTGGAATATTCAATTTTCTTGCCTCAGCTACTGCGATATGCTCTTTCAAGATATCAACAATAAATAATGCTGCCGGTTGACGAGTCATGTCAGCAATTGAACCAAAGTTTTTCTCTAGTTTATCTCTCTGACGATCTTTGAACAAACGCTCTCTTTTGTTCAACGTTGTCCACGTACCATCTACCTTCATTTTGTCGATGTTCGACATTTTACGGATAGATTTACGAGTCGTTTGGAAGTTTGTTAACATTCCACCTGACCAACGCTCTGTAACATATGGCATATTGATTGCTGCCACTCTTTCTGCTACGATATCTTTTGCTTGTTTCTTAGTAGCTACGAAAAGAATCTTTTTACCCGACTTTGCAATTTGTTTAATTGCAGCACTCGCTTGATCTAACTGAGCGATTGTCTTATTAAGGTCAATAATGTGGATACCTTTTTGCTCATCAAAGATATACGGCGCCATTGCCGGGTTCCATTTTCTTTTCAAGTGTCCAAAATGTACACCTGCAGCTAATAAATTTTCAAAATTCACTTTTGACATTGTAATTTTTTTTTTAGTGTTTACTTTCCGTTAGTAATTCAATCTTGAAGGGTCCGTTACCGAAGAGTACTTCAGGATTTGGATACTAAACAACTTCTTGTATACCGAATAAACGATATTCTTAACGTTTCGAGAATTGGAATTTCTTACGTGCTTTCGGTTGACCTGGTTTTTTACGTTCAACCATACGTGGGTCACGAGTCATTAATCCTTCTTCTTTCAACAATGGTTTGTTCTCTTCAGAAACTTTAACCAATGCACGAGAAATCCCTAAACGGATTGCCTCTGCTTGACCATTGATTCCTCCACCTGTAACGTTCACTGTAATGTCGAATTGACCTACTGTTTCAGTTAAATTGAACGGTTGCTCAATTTTAGACTGAAGAACTGGTACTGGGAAAAACACTTTATAGTCTTTCTTATTTACTGTAACATTCCCTTTTCCTGGAGTCATGAAAACTCTAGCAACGGATGTCTTTCTTCTTCCTAATGTGATAATCTTTTCCATGATTATAATTTAAAGGTATCTAAGTTTAATACTTCCGGCTTTTGAGCTTCTTGCTTGTGCTCGCTTCCAACATAAACTTTTAAATTTCTATACAAGGCACTACCCAATTTGTTTTTAGGCAACATTCCTTTCACCGCTTTTTCAATCAAGCGCTCTGGATGTTTCTTCAACAATTCTTGTGCAGAAAGAATACGTTGTCCACCTGGATAACCAGTGTAACGGATGTACTCTTTGTCTACCAATTTAGTACCTGAAAAAGATACTTTCTCTGCATTGATAACAATCACGTTATCGCCGCAATCAGCATGAGGGGTGAAATTAGTCTTGTGTTTCCCACGAATAATTTTCGCCACCTTGCTCGCTAAACGACCAACAGTTTGGCCCTCAGCATCTACTACAAACCACTTTTTCTCAGCAGTTTCTTTGTTAGCAGAAACGGTTTTGTAACTTAATGTATCCACAATTTTACATTTTATTTAATAAGACAATATTCCCATTCCAATTTAGAAATGGGGTGCAAAGATAGTAAATTGATTTTTATTAACAAACATTATTTCATAAAGAATGAAAAGAGACTTTAAGACCGCAAGAGTCAAGACTATAAGACTTTCATCCTTAGAACATAAAGAGTACTTTTTCTATAGAAAAAATGATTCAAATTTTTGAAAGACATCTTAGTCTATAAAAGAACTAGTCCTGACTCTTGAAGTCTTGACTCTTTTAGTCTATTACTTCTTCTTAAACGCATTAATCGCATTCACAGTAAACTCGCTCAATACCAATTTACCGCTCATTGCTGCTCTTTCAGCCAATAATGTATCCCAATGCTCAGTTCCTTGCCAAAAGATGGTTTTCAACATAGACATTGCTTCTGGGTTTGAACCTGCCAAACGATTGGCTAATTTCTCAATTTCTTCGTCCATTTCCTCGAAAGTATCATAGACATCTGTGTACAACCCTTTTTTCTTAGCCCAATCTGCTGATCGCCATTCTGTAGCGTTGATCGCTAAATCGCTCATTGCTGAAACACCAATTTTACGTTCAACCGCTGGTCCAACAACGAAAGGACCAATTCCAACTGCTAATTCAGACAATTTTACATCAGCATACTTTGTTGCAAAACAATAGTCTACCGCTGATGCAACACCAACTCCTCCACCAACAGCTTTACCGTGAACACGGCCGATGATGAATTTTGGACATTTTCTACATGCATTGATTACATTCGCAAAGCCTGAGAAAAACTTCTTGCCAACTTCTAAGTCGGTAATCGAAATTAATTCATCAAAACTGGCTCCAGCACAAAATGCTTTCTCACCTGCAGAAGTCAAAACAATCACTTTCACTGAGTCGTTTTGACCCAGTGAAGTAATTGTATCTGCTAATTTTTGTAATATTTTTCCAGGAAGAGAGTTGCTCATTGGGTGACCAAACTCAATTTTTGCAATTCCTGATTCTGACACTGTATAATCTACATGACCTTGGTCTATAGCTTCTGACATTGAATTCGTTTTAATCGTTTTTATTTTTTCTTGGACGTAACACTCTTCTCACTTCACCAGTTCCTTCAGTTGGATTTTCTGGTTTCGCCGAATAGTCTTTTCTTGGAGCTGATTGATTGCCTGAATAAGGCTTTCTCTCACCAGAACCTGACTTGCTGTAATCATTTCCTCTCGAAAAACGCGCTTTCTCTCCACTTGGTTTTGCTTTCGGAGCTGCCACTTTTTTGGCAGGACGATTCGTTTTAGGGGAAGCAATTTTCACATCGATTGCTCTTCCGTTAATCTCCACACCATTTAGTGCTTCAATCGCTCGAATGGCAGCTTCGGCTTCTTCCATTTCAACGTATCCATATCCTTGAGAACGTTTCGTTTCTTTCTCATAAACTACGTGCGCATAGTGCACTTCCCCAAAACTTGAAAAGGTTGTTTTTAAGTCTTCCGACGTAATCGACCAATCAAGATTTGCTATAAATATATTAACCATCTAAACTAATTATGTACCTAACTCTTTAATTTTACTTCAAAGTAAAGCTATCTTTTCCAATTAATTGCCCATCACAGTAAATTTTCACAGAATAATTTCCTTTTGGAGCTTCTTCACCACGTAAATCGTAGTAAATTGCCATATCCACTGCTTCATTGTTGTAATCAATCTCTTTTTTATCTGAATAGGCGAAACTTCCTGAATCCGTTGAAACTACATTCGATGCTTTTGTTTGGAAAGTCTTACCATCTGGTTTAATCACCTGCATGTACACTGTTTTTCTTCCTGAATCAGTAATTGGATTTGCTCCAATCGTGAAGCTTGATTTAATTTGAATCGTATTCTTTGCTTTTGTCGTTTCAGTCGTCATATCGTTCAATTTAGAACGCAATGCAATTGAATTGAAACCATACGCTTGCAATTTTGATCCTGCTTTTACTTTTGCTTGAGATGTCTCTGCTTGTTGCTTGAAATTATCACGCTCTGTTGATGTTTCATTCAACGCTGTTTTTGTAACATCCAAATCTGATGTCAACTTCAAGTTCAATGTATTCAAACTGTCAATTTGATACACATATCCTTTCATAATGTTACGCAATGTTTCATTTTCACGTTTCATTTTACTCAACTCATACGAAGTCATTTTACCTCTCTCAACTTGCGCCAACAATTCTTCAATTTTTGCTTTTTGAACATTGATACTATCCGCTTGAGATTTATCCTTCTCCATCAATGCATCGTAAGTACTCAACATGTTTTTCAAATCTTTGCGTAAATCATTTGAGATTTCACCTGTGTATTCAGAAAGCATTGCTTCCATATCTTCAATGGATTTTTGCATCTCTTGATTGGTGCGGTTTGCATCTGCTAATTTTGACTTAGTAGACGACCATAAAAACGTCATTGCACCTACGCCTAATAATAGTAATAGAATCACTAATACGTAAGCACCGTTTTTCTTTGCTGGAGTTGTAACTTCTTGTTCTGACATAACCTAAATTTTAATTAATAACCTAAACATTCTTACCAAAACAAATGTATCACAAGATTTTTTGATTATCCAAATCACCTTCGTTTATTTTGCAAACATTAACATTCTAATAATCTCTACTTTTTACCTATTAATCATTCCTCAGACAAACTGGCAATAAATGCATTGGACAATTTTGATAAGCCACAGGTCGTGCAAAACGAAAAACACTTTGACTCCCAACCGCTGTATATCTAGCATCTGATGAAGCAGGATATGTTCCACCATGGACCATTGCATCGCAAACAGTAACTCCAGTTGGAACTCCATTGACAATGATTCGCCCTGCCTTCGACTTTAAAACTTCTAGGACAATTGCTTGGTCTTTTAACTCGGTTTCTGTCGCGATAATTGTTGCTGTCAACTGCCCTTCTAACATTTCCAAATTTGCGATGAGTTCAAACTGATTATCATAAAAAACAGCAATGCTTTGTGGTCCGAAAAACTCTTCTCTGTAGCGTTTATCCGATTGAAATTGCTCATAATGAATGATTTGCAGCACCGGCTGAGCATGATTCTCCAAATGTTCACCCGTTAATTCAAATAATTCTGATTGTTTATTCAAAAAACCTGAATGAATGTCAGGGTGCAATTGAGGAATTTCTTCCATTTTATATAATTCAGCTTGTAAATGTTCAACAAAGTATTTTCCATTCTTGGAATTTGGAACAAATAGCAATCCTGGCTTGGTGCAAAATTGTCCTGCGTCGTTTGAAATCGATTGTGCATATTTCTTTACCCAGTCCGCCAAATTCAAACTCAATTCTTCTTCATAAAATACAACTGGATTCACACTACCCATTTCTGCAAAAACTGGAATTGGATGTTTTCGTTGCGCCGCCAAATCCATCAATGCTCTTCCTCCTCTAATAGAACCTGTAAAGCCAACGGCCTTTATTGCTTCGTGTTTCACTAATTCTTCTCCAACAAAATGAGTGTTTGATAACAAATGAGAGAAGACGCCTTCCGGTAAGTTCAATTTTTTGGCTACAGACGAAATGATTTCTGCCACCAATTCACTTGTTCCTGCATGCATTGGGTGAGCTTTCACAACAACCGGGCAACCGATTGCCAATGCTGCCGCTGAATCACCGCCGATAGTGGAATAGGCAAATGGAAAATTACTTGCTCCAAAAACGGCCACTGGACCAATGGCTTCATTGCACGATCGAATGTCTAATCCATTAGAGAGATTGTTAGAAATTATCGGATTGCGCCATGACTCTGAAATTGCCACTTCCGCAAATGTGCGTAATTGAAAAATGGTTCTATTCAACTCAATTTCACCACGACTCTCCGACAAGCTCGATTCTTTACAAAACTGAGCAATTAATGGTGATTTCGATTGTTCCAAGCCATCTGCGATTTCAATTAAAAACTGAGCTCGCAATACTGGTTCAACATCTTTGTATACAAAAAAAGCTGCGTGAGCAATCTCTGCAGCTTTCTGAACATCTTCACGAGATGCCTCAAAATATAATTCATCATTCAAGCGGTTTTCGCGACAATTAAATGTTTGAAAAGCGCTTTTAGTTGATTCTGAAAAGTGATATCCAATTCGACTTCTGATTCCCATAACTCAAAGATAGGAAATCGACAAGGAAATAATTATGCTTCTTCGATTGAATATGTGAAGCTTTCCATAATTTGATTCGCCAATAATTTTTTGCACGCCTCAATTACTTTTTCCTCAGCTACTTCTTTCGATGCTGCTTCAACGAACAAACGTACATGACGACCGATTCTTACACCATCAATTTCTGACAATCCAATTGTCGACATACTGTTTGTTACTGCTTTCCCTTGTGGATCCAACAATGCATCTAATGGCATTACATCGATTTCTGCTTTAAATTTCATTTTGCGTTTTTTTACGGTAATTCTCTATTAATGATAAAAGAAGGTACAAAATTATAATAATTGGAATAGACCACGCTAATAAAAATGGAATTAATATCGCACAACTTCCTAAAAAGACAAACCGAACTTGATTGTTTTTCCACGAAAAGTCCTTGAATTTAAAAGCGAATAATGGCAATTCAGCAACCAGCATAATTGACATAACCACAACAATCGGCACAAAATAGAGTGGCTGAATAATATCAAATACAATTGCATTCAATTCACCATGAAATGTTGCCGAAACAAATAATAATGGGAATGCTGTGAAAAAGATGGTGTTAGCTGGAGTCGGTAGTCCAATAAAACTTTCAGACTGTCGCGTATCCAAGTTGAATTTTGCCAATCGAAACAAAGAGAAAAATGGAATTATCAACGCCAAAAATGGAACGAATTTTATCATTCCTTGAGCAGCGTCAATATCACCATTTAAATAATCGCGAATTATTGCATAAATAACTGGACTAACATCGACCTGATTATACCATTCATTATTCATCAAAGAAAAATTCTCTAATCGCTCTATACCAAACTGTCCGACAACTAACATCACAAAAACCAAAATCCCAGGCGCAACTCCAAACGTCACCATGTCAGCCAAAGAGTCGAGTTGTTTTCCTAGCTCACCTGCAATTTTCAATTTACGTGCTAAAAAACCATCGAAAAAATCGAAGACTGCTGCGAAATAAATAAAATAACACGCCCATTCCAATCTTCCTGAAAGCGCTAAAATGATTGAGATGACACCACACATTAAATTACTCGCGGTAAATAGATTGGGGATATTAAACATTTGCTTCATTAAAATGAACATTTAGAGTCGTGAAATTCAACCAATACTCTTATTTTTACGTCATAAAAGTACTTGAATGCACAAAAGAATACAATTTTTTAAGAAAACCACTGTTTTAAGCTATGAAAAATATTGCTTTATGAATCTTACCAAAAGTCTTTTTACGCTTGTTTCAGTCCTTACTATTACGTTTTCTTTTGCGCAAGACAACAGTACTGTCGCACCAAAATATTCCAACGAATTTTTAAACATTGGAGTTGGAGCAGATGCTCTAGGAATGGGTAATGCCGTTGTTGCAAATACTCAAAGTGCTTATTCAGGCTACTGGAATCCAGCTGGTTTAACGAAAGTTGACAAATGGTTGGATGCAGGTTTGATGCATTCAGAGTACTTCGCTGGAATTGCCAAATACGACTATTTAGGATTGGCACACAGCATTGATAATCGAAGTACAGTTGGACTTTCCATCATTCGATTTGCGGTTGACGATATTCCAAACACGACACAATTAATCGACAACAATGGAAATGTAGATTATGATAAAATCACAACTTTTACAGCTGCAGATTATGGTTTCTTATTCTCCTATGCGCGTAAATTAAAAGTGGAAGGGTTAAGCGCTGGAGGAACATTCAAAGTTGTTCACAGAAAAGTGGGTGATTTCGCAAAATCATGGGGTTTTGGAATCGATGCTGGAATTCAATACCAAAAAGGTGAACATTGGAAATTTGGAGCGGTAGCTAGAGACATGACATCTACTTTTAATGCTTGGATTTTTACATTGGACGATGAAACGAAAGAAGTTTTTGAAAGAACAAACAATGAAATCCCTCAGAATGGATTGGAATTAACACTTCCTAGAGTCATTGTTGGTGCATATGGTAAATACAATTTAGGTCAAAAAGGATTGTACGCAGCTGGTGAAGCAAATTTGGATTTGACAACAGATGGACGAAGAAATACATTGATTCGAACAGGTGTTGTTTCCGTTGATCCGCACATGGGAATTGAATTTGGATTTAAAAATTATGTTGCCATTCGTGCTGGAATTACCAACTTACAGTACGTGAAAAATTTTGACGACAGTAAAAAATTAAACGTTCAACCAAACATTGGAATTGGATTAAACATCAAAAATTTCTATCTTGATTATGCATTCACGGATATTGGAGATGCATCGGTATCACTTTACTCCCATGTCATTTCACTTAGGGTAAAACTCAATAAACCAAAAACAGCTGTTAAATGATAACAAGACTACTATTCATTTTCTCATTACTACTTTGTTTTTCATCAAGAGCTCAGACTTATGGAAATGAATGGATCAATTACAGCCAAAAATATTATAGCTTCAACATCATCAGTTCGGGGATTCATCGCATTAATTATGATGATTTACTGACTGCTACTATACCTGTTGATGTCATTTCTCATGAAAACTTACAATTATTTGGTCGCGAAAAGGAAGTTCCAATTTGGGTAGAAACCAATGGAGATGGATCATTTGATTCAGGTGATTACATTTTGTTCTATGCGGATAAAAATGATGGCTGGATTGATTCCTTACTCTACATTGAACCAGATAAAATTGGAAATCCAAAATACAGCTTATTCAACGACACATTGAAATACTTCATAACGTGGAACAATTTGACGACGAACTTGCGTTTTAATCTGGAGACCGACGTGAACTATGGTGCTCACACACCAGCAAATTACGTTTGGGAAGATTTTTTTCAATCCTACAGCGAAGCTTATCACGAAGGTGAAAAAATTGATCAAATTTCCAGTTCATTTTACATCAATGGTGAGGGATATGGTCGTGCGCAACAAAATGGTGCTTCTACAGGTTACAGCGCTAATTTCAACGCAACTACTCCAAATCCATATACCTTTTTAGGTGCCCCAGATGCTCGATTTGAAGGATTGGTCATTACAAAATCGAATGCCAATCAAAGTCAAGGAATTCCTAATCACCACACTCGTTGGACCATTAACGGTCAACAAGTAGATGATCAGATAACGCAAGGATACAAATTGGTGAAATCGAATGTCACTTTTCCAAGTTCACTACTCACGGGTGCAACTCCGGTTACATGGTCAATTGTGGGCGATTTACCTGTTTTGACCGATTTTCAAGCATTGAATTATTGGAGCATTGAATATCCTCGTGCTCCTAATTTTAGTGGCGCGAATGCATTTGACGTGTACGTTGAAAACAGCCTTAGTTCAAAAATTCGTTTAGACATTTCTAATTTAGCTTACTCGCAACCAATTCTATTGAGTTTGGGGACAATTCCACATCGTTTGACCTTAGAAAACAATGCGGGAACTTTTCAAACATTGATTCCAAATGACCCAAGTGGAAAACAGCGCATTGTTTACGGTGATTTAGCGAATGCTACAACAATTACAGAAATTACACCTGTTACGTCAACTGGATTTTTCACGAATTATAGTGCTTTGAACTATGAAAGTGCTTTGTTAATGATTTATCATCAAAGCATGATTGCCAGTTCACAAGAGTACAGAGATTATCGCATCAGTGAAGGTTATAACGCTCATTTGGTCGATGTCGATCAATTGTATTTACAATTTGGTGGAGGTGTGAACAAGCACATTATTGGTATTAGAAGATTTGCGCAATATGCATATGACAATGCTACCAATAAGCCTGTAGGTTTATTCTTAATGGGAAAAGGTGTTTCTAACAGTTTAACGCGCACATCTAGCGCCAATTCACAAGCAAACCTTATTCCAACTTGGGGAGTTCCAGCCAGCGATGTGTTCATTACATCCAATTTACCAGGAACAACAATGTGGTCACCGCTCATTCCAACTGGAAGAATTTCTGTGAATACAGATGAAGGATTGCGAAATTACCTGGATAAAATTCAGGATTTTGATGGTCACCAAAATCAAAATGACGTATACAATTTTGCGAGTAAGGATTGGCAAAAACACGCGATTCACTTAATTGGAGGGACAGATGCTAATCAACAAAACAGCTTCCAAAATCACATGAATGTAATGCGTGACACGTTTGAAAACAAACTGTATGCAGGTAAAGTTATGACGGTTCAGCGTGTTTCTTCTGATCCAATCGACCCGAGTAGTTTGGCTGAAATTACACAGCGACTTGAAGATGGTGTTTCATTGTTGACCTATTTCGGCCATTATGGTATTGGTAGCAATGGATTTGAAATCAATATTGATGATGTCAATAACTGGAACAATACTGGGAAATATCCTGTGATGTTAGTCAACTCGTGTTACAATGGAGATATTTTCAAAACTGGAACATCGTCATCTTCAGAATATTTTGTCAATGCAGAAAACGTTGGTGCAATTGCATACATTGGTTCTGTCAGTACTGGATTTGATATCCCATTGGCTGATTATAGCAAGAGAATGTACCGCGAATTTGGTCACCTAAGTTATGGAGAATCGATTGGAGCAAACATGAAAAACACGATTGATTACATTCAATCGCTCAATTATTTTGCTGATTCATTGTACTGGGAATCAACATGTGCGCAAATGGTTCTCAATGGAGATCCAATGTTGAAGTTGAATCATCACGACAAACCAGAAATTGATTTATTGGAGCAAAATGTCACATTTTATCCAACTGAAATTGATTTGAACACGGATTCAATCGAGATGAAAATCGCTTTAAAGAATCTAGGGAGATCGGTCATTGATACTTTTAATATTGAGGTTAGAAGAAACTTTCCGGGAAGTGATACAGACTCTATTTATTTCAAAAAGCGTGGATACTTGCATTATTCTGATACCATTTCATTCAAATTTCCATTGCAACCAAATATTTCTGTCGGTATCAATACATTTGATATCAAAATTGATATTCCAAACTTCATCAATGAACAGTACGACGAGATCAATAACAATCAAATTGTTAAATCATATTTCCTGAATATTGATGGAATTCTTCCCGTCACACCATACGACTTTGCGGTAGTTCCAAATGATACAATTACCGTTCGCGCTTCCACAATTAATCCAATCGCTGATTTCAATACGTATATTTTTCAGTTAGACACAACTGATTTATTCAACAGTCCCTTTCTTCGCACCGCAACAGTTTCTGGATTAGGGGGTGTGAAAGAAGTGAAACCAAGCGACTGGAGCACACCATTTCAAATGGAAGATAGCGTTGTTTATTTCTGGAGAGTGGCCATTGACGAGCCCGTTCCAAATTGGTCAGAGCGCTCTTTTCAATACATTCCTGGTAAAAGTGGTTGGGGACAAGATCATTTCTTCCAATTTAAGAAGAACAATTTTTGGAACATAGATTACAATCGACCAAACCGTTTGCGTGAATGGGATCCTGATTCAGTCCAAATTTCCTGTGATGTCTACAACTTTGAAACTTTCAGCAATGCTTGGTACATAGAAGGGACATTGCAAGATTACTCCACGTGTGGAACGGAAGCTTCATTACATGTTGCAGTTATTGACCCATTATCTTTTGAACCTTGGAAAACAAATTACAACAACGAAAATCCACAATGGGGAGGATTTGGAAACATTATGGGCTGTCGTGGACGAGCTGAAAAGTATTTCATTTTCCGTGAGACTTCATTAGCTCAATTGGAAGCTTTCCAAAACATGGTACTCAATGAAGTTCCTGACGGACACTATTTATTGATCTATTCTCCACTTGCAACACGATATGATTTGTGGAATGCATTGGATTCGGCTGACATGTATCAAACATTTGCAACTTTAGGTGCAACTCAAATTGTTCCAGGATTGCCAAATGATCCTTTTGTTTTCTTCACTCGTAAGGGATATCCTTCCACAGTTCAAGAGGCAATTGTCAACTCAGCAGCCGGTGAAAATTCTGCTTCATTAAGTCCTTATTTATTGGGGTCTGAAGTTGTTGGACAAGAAACGTCAACGCTGATTGGTCCTTCATTTAGATGGGGAAATGTTTACTGGAAGCAAGATTCATTGGACCCTGTGAACAATGCAGATACGACAAGATTGGCCATTTTAGCTTACACGCCAGAAAAAGTGTTTGCCTTTGAAACAAACATCGAGTTTACTTCCAATGATTCTTTATTGAACTTAAACGGAATTGTTGATGCCAATTTGTATCCTTATATACGTTTAAAAGCTTATTACAAAGATACCACGAACTTCACTCCCGCACAGATTGATCGTTGGCATGTTTTGTATGACCATGTTCCTGAAGCAGCTATTGATGGTTCTACTCAGCATTTCTTTTCTTTAAGCGGTGAATCAATCACTGAAGGACAAGAAATTTCATTTGCTGTGGACGTGCGCAATATTTACGATGTTGACATGGATTCATTGCTGATTACTTATTGGATTGAGGATGCGAATCATGTGAAACACTTCATCAATTATCCACGACAAGACTCATTGAAAGTTGGTGAAACACTTCGTGATACCATTACTTTTTCAACCTTCTATTTGGGTGGTTTGAATTCATTTTGGATGGAAGTCAACCCGTATATCAACGGAAGCATTTACATTACAGATCAACCTGAACAAGAGCATTTCAATAATATTTTGCAATTGCCATTCTTTGTCATAGAAGACGATGAAAATCCAATTTTGGATGTGACATTTGACGGACGACATATCTTGAATGGCGACATCGTGAATCCAAACAGTGAGATTTATATCACCTTAAAAGACGACAACGAATTTTTAGTGATGGACGATGTTACAGACACGACATTATTTGGTGTTTACCTGACTTCTCCGTCTGGAGTTCAAAAACGCATTCCTTTCACTGATGCAAATGGAAATACAGTGATGCAATGGATTCCAGCAGAATCGAGCAACAAACGCTTTAAGATTATTTATCCGGGTGAATTTGAACAGAATGGTACTTACAAATTATTGGTTCAAGGTTCTGATAGAAGTGGAAATTTATCGGGAGATTTACAGTATTCAGTTAGTTTTGAAGTCATCCATGAGTCGACAATCACACAAATGATGAACTATCCGAATCCATTTTCAACAAGTACGCGCTTTGTATTTACCTTAACTGGATCAGAGGTTCCTGACGATATCATCATTCAAATCATGACGGTATCTGGTCGTGTAGTGCGTGAAATCACCGAAGATCAACTAGGTCGCATTTACATTGGTCGCAACATTTCTGAGTACGCTTGGGATGGAACGGACGAATTTGGTGATCCTTTGGCAAATGGTGTTTATTTGTACAACGTTCGCGCTAAGATTAATGGTGAAGACATTGAACACAGAGAATCTGGTGCTGATCAGTATTTCAAGAAGAACTTTGGGAAGATGTATTTGATGCGATAGGAGATTAGGACTTTAGGATGTTAAGACTTTAGGACGGAAGACTTGAAAATTGAGAATTGAGACTTTAGAATTGAGACTTAAGACTTGAGACTTGAGACTTACTCAGTAATAAGGCAAATAGATCTTGGACTAACGAAAAACACCTTGATTGGTTATAGAACTGCTTAAAATATATCCTAAATTTAGTAGATTAATACATTGGGGATATGTGTAACGGTAAACATATCGACTTGTTATACACAATTAAACAAAAATACTTAAGAATTATGTCTTTACATAAATGTCCAAGCTGTAAGGAAATAGGACTTAATTGGAGGGTGGATGATGAAATTTCTGAACTAACCATATGGGATTGCTGGGAATGTGGGTATCAAGCATTTGAGAACGAATCTTATGTATCAGAATGTCCTGATTGCGGATATGCATATAGGATATTAATCAAAGATGATTATACAAATTATTGGTGGTGTTCAAATTGTGAAAAAAAGACAATAGAAAATGAGTTGGAATTATAGAATAATGAAACGTAAAACTTCGGAGACAGATTTTGAATTTGGTATATACGAAGTCTATTACAATGAAGATGGAAGCATTCAAGGTTACACAAAAAATTCATTAACACCTGTGGTTGACAGTCCTGAAGGATTAAAATACGAACTTCAGGTTATGTTAAAAGCATTTGATAAAAAAATATTAGAATATCAAGAATAAAGTGTGTATAACAGCACCTACCAATTAAGCCGCGAAAGTACTATATTTGAAAGGCGGCTCGCTTTGTAGCTGCGAAACGTTATAGACAATTAAAATGAAACTCGAAAAATTAGAAAACCATTATCTCTATTGGATTGACCGATTTGACCATGTTATGGATAAGTCTGAATTTTCAGAGACTGAATTAATCAGTTTTGTTGACGTAAAAGAATTTGATGAAGACTCTAATATGCTCACAAAGTATCTTATTGAAGAGCAAAAAATTCTTTTATTTATTACTCTTTGCCTAAATGAATTCGATCCAAAATTAGTGAATACTGAAATCAGGTTTTCATTTCGTTCTAAACATAAGAAAAGTGCAAATGCACTACTCAGTAAAGCACAAAAAAAAGTAGTTAAAACTGTCAAAAAAGAAATAGAAATTACGTTCGCAAATAAGGTAAGTTCGCAAATTCAATTGTTGGATATCTGTCAATTAGCCACTCGGGAATATATCGATCTTAAAATCCTTTGCAATAATAGGTTTTTGACTATTGGACATGATATGACCATACAAGTTCAGAATATTTCAGAAAGTACACTTATGACAATAGTAGCGAATGCAGGTTTATACATTCTTGCGAAAGAAGAACCGAAAATTTGGGATTGGTGCTAAATGTATATAACATCGGCTAAAAAGCCTACGGAGTTTATCCTTCGCTTGATAAAGATTAAAAAGAAAATTATTCCTAATTTTAAAAACAAATCTTGGTAAAAGTCGTACGCCTTTCTAGCCTTGATCGTTAATAGTCATTTTAATAAACGACTCGGAGAAATTGAAATTCAAAAACTAAAAAACTATAGCTATTATTAGCATGGGCGGACAACATCATTATAAATCGACAATTAAGTGGACGGGAAACAAAGGGACAGGAACTGAAAATTATAGAAATTATGAAAGAAGTCATCAAATAATCATCGAAAACAAATCAGATATTTTAGGTTCGTCTGACCCAGCATTTCGAGGTGACAAGACAAAACATAATCCAGAAGACCTTTTAGTTTCCTCTTTATCATCTTGTCATATGCTTTGGTATTTACATTTATGTTCAGAAGCAGGAGTAATTGTTTCAGACTACATTGACAATGCGACTGGAATATTGGTTGAAACTTCAAATGGTGGTGGACAATTTTCCGAAGTTATATTAAATCCCATTGTTAAAGTAACCGAACAAAGTATGATTGACAAAGCCAACGAGTTACATAAAAAAGCCAATGAACTTTGCTTTATTGCAAACTCTGTTAACTTTCCAGTTAGACATAATCCGACAGCAAAAATATAATGACAACAAACCGATTAAGAAAAGCAACGAACCACTAACATCGTTTTGACTAACCACATATCAAGGCAGTTCATTCTGTAAAATTATCGTATATTTGATAGTATCAAATGATAGTATCAAGAAATGAATCCTCCATATAAAATCACGACAGAAATTTTACAACTTATAACTTCTATTTCAGAAAAAATAGGTCACATCAATGCAAAATTTCTAGACAAACCGTCTCCGAAACTTAGAAAAGAAAACCGCATAAAAACAATTCACTCGTCATTAAGTATTGAAGGCAATACGCTCACAGAAGCACAAATTACTTCATTAATTGAAAACAAACGAATTATTGGGCCAGAGAAAGATGTAAACGAGGTGCTAAATGCAATTAGAGTGTATGACCAACTCAAATCGTTTAATCCCAACTCCGTCAAATCATTTTTGAGTGCCCATGAAATCCTTATGGCTGGATTGGTTGAAGATTATGGTAAATTTCGGAAGAAAGGTGTTGGTATTATGGCGGGAGATAGACTAGCGCATATGGCGCCACCGGCAGAGAATGTGCCACACTTGATGAATGATTTATTCAGTTATCTAAAGACTTCAAATGAAATTACTCTCATTAAAAGTTGTGTTTTTCATTATGAAATGGAATTCATCCATCCTTTTTTAGATGGAAATGGGAGAATGGGGCGATTGTGGCAGACACTCATACTCATGAATGAATACCCAGTGTTCGAATTTATTCCATTTGAAAATATAATTCATAAAACTCAAGGAGAATATTACAAGGCTCTCTCAGATAGTGACAAGGCTGGTAATTCAACACCATTTATCGAATACATGCTCAGTGTGATCAATGATTCATTGTATAATATGCTAGATTTCAAAAGTCAAATTATGAGCTCTAAAGATAGATTGAACTATTTTTCTGAACTATGTGAATCCAAGTTTAGTAGGAAGGACTATATGAAGGTGTTTAAAAACATTTCTACTGCAACAGCTAGTCGTGATTTGAAAATGGGCGTTGAAATAGGTCTTTTTGAGAAGGAAGGAGATAAAACAAACACCATTTATAGAACAATAAAATAGCCAAAACAATAACTACAAACACTTCAATCTGAAAACATTATGATAAAAATCGTATTAATTATTTTCATTTTTACTAGCTCAAATATTTTTAGTCAAAGAGTTTGTGATTCTCTGTTTGGAACTGGCTTCTTAAAGATTTCGAAAACTTTTGCTTTCAATGTTTATAATGCAGATTCAACAGTTTTTCTAAATATTAATGAATCAACACTTGAAAGTAACTTTGATTTCATTAAGAATGATAAACTGTCAAAATTTATCAAAATAAGGTGTTTAGAAGAAAGAGATAGCTGCTATATCGTAGTAGTAAATGAGTTAGAATACAACAATAAGGTAGTACTAAAAGACTCAAATATTCAACTTCAAACAATGGAAGATTATATACTTGAATCTTCAACAATTTGCGATTGGAATAATCTAAAAGAGGAAATCAATGGAAAACCTTTTATACCCGAGCATTCAACTCTTTTCAAGCCAATAAAAATAGAAGGAGAATGGCTCATGGTTGAGTCTGAATATTATAACTACAACTCCAAAGAATGGCACAATCAATATTCTTGGGTGCAATGGAAAATGAACAATACAGTTATAATATCAGTAATGTATTTAAGGTAAATCAAGCATTATTTCCATTGAATATGATGATTAACAATGTCATACCACTAACACCAAATAATCAAAAGCGCCGAAAGTACTATTTTTGTTAGGCTTCTTTGTCTATTTACAAAACGCTATATTCAATAAATCGAATGAGGAATGGGAATGTACTATGTTTTTATCAATGATTCTGAAAAGTATGATTTAGAAGATTACTTTCCCGACGACCTTGGATGGTTTTGTGAGAGAGCAGGTGCTTGGGGAGAGGATTCTGAATTGCATCAAATGGAAAAAATTCTTGAGTTAAACCTGACTCTATTAGACCATACACGTTATTCTTGGGAAGACGAGGATTCTCCAGGAACGATTAAGTCAAATACATCAGAATTCCGCGAATTGATTGAGTTGATTAAAACCAAAATTGTATCTTTTCCTAATTACCATCAACATATTACATATCAAAATCATCGTTCTGATATCTGTAAAGATTATTTGACCTCAAATGATATTATTAACGACTTAAACTCACTGTTGGAAGTTATGGATATTTATAATCAAAATGGAATCAAAGACTTTGAATTAAGTTACGGATGAGATATAAACATAACAGCAACCAAAAGGAATTAGAACTTGCAATTCAACTATTCAAACCATATTTTTAAAGATTGAATAATGTCCAACTAAACTAAGTTTTCAATGAAAAATATACTTCTCCTAATTATTCCTTTCTGCTTTTGTACAACCTTTGCACAAAAATCAGTCAATTATATTTCTTATAAAAAAGCATGTAACAAAGCATATATTGCCACTATAAAAGATTCAAATTATCAACAAGCAATTAATCACCTGGAAAAAGTCAAATCCAAATTTGGTTTTTTAGCAAGTGAAGAATATATGCTGAAAGCCTTTGCTTACAAACAACTCAACAACTCACTTCAATGTGCTGAAAATGTAAAACTTGCATGGTCAAATTATTCTGTCGATTATAGCTACTTAAGTGAAATCCATCAATTAAATCCACAAAGAATTGGTATTGGTTTTAATGAAAGTGAAAATAAATTGGTTTTTGAAGGATATGACAATTTCGCATTGCTCGACAAAAATCCCCATGCAGATTCAATAGAACTAGTCCTGGCTGAAATGGACAGCTTGGATCAACTTTATCGTACTACTCCTGAATCTGAAATCACAGCAGAAATCAGCAGAAGAATCCAACTTATCGATTCTCTCAATGGAATAAAATTTAAGCAAATCGTATTAGAATTTGGATTTCCAGGCGAACAATTTTCTCCTGGCAGATCAGCTGGAATTCTAGGATTAATTCTTCATTTTTCCGATTATCCTGACTATTTCGAAGAAATGAATCTCATCTTTTTGAATGAATTAAAACAGGGTAGAATGTCTCCAACTTACTATTTATTTTGGCTAGACCGACACACTTTTAGGGAAACTGGAAAAAGTTTATACGCAATGTACGTTCCAAATGGAACAAAGTTGGACAAGCAATCCAAAATCAATAAAAGAAGGATGAAATTTGGGTTGAATTATGGATTCCCAATACCACCGAAAGCATTGTCGTTCTAAAAAAACCTGCATCCAAAAACGGCGGTATCATCCACTAAAGACAATTTTCCGCGCCATTCATCGAGCTTCGAGAAGATCAAGCTGTTCATGTCTTCCATTTTGAGGGGATAAAAGGAATGAACTAATTTTATCAATCGGTCCAATCCAAAATCTTGATTCAATTCATTTTCTAATTCCACTACTCCATCTGTGTAGAGCATCAAGGTTGTATTGGGTTCCAAAACGACTTCTCCTATGTCCACAAATGGCAATTCATCCAGCATTCCGAGACCGATGGAGCCTTTTTCCAACATTTGTGTTTTCTTGCCATTCGTTAGAATTGGATGATTGTGACCAGAATTGATGTAGGTCATTTTCCGTGTATCTGCATTGTAATGCGCAATGAAGAAAGTAATGAACTTCTCGCCTTTCGCACTTTTCATCACTTTGGTGTTCAGTTCATTGACTAAAAAATCCAATTCAAAACGCTGGTAATTGAATAAGGTCCTGATGGTTGCTTGAAAATTCGCCATCAACATTGCAGCGCCAATTCCTTTTCCAGAGACATCACCAATACATATGATGTATTCTTCATCACCAAGTGGAATGAAATCGTAATAATCACCACCAACTTCGTGACGAGGAATGTACTTCGCAGAAATGTCCATTCGCTTGTTGGAAGGTAAATCTGATGGAAAGAGCAGCTTTTGCATTTCACGTGCAACTTCCAATTCTTTCTTGATGCGTTCTTGAATGATTCCTTCCTTCGCCATTCGTTTGTTCTCGATGGCAACAACAATAATGTTTGTTAGTGTTTGAATGAAACTAATGTTGTTGAGCGTATCTTCCTGTAACCGATCAATAGGATTCAAACTATTCAAAAGCAAATATGCTAAGGGACGTTCTTTGTGAAAGACAGGAATGATGACATCAAAATCATTCAGCATTTTGGAAGGAGAAGACTCGATGAAGGTAATTTCTTTGAAACGACTCAAATCGCGCACTACATCAATGTCCTTTATTTTTCCTTTGAAGCCTAGCTTTAACAAACAATTCCATTCGTCTTGCATGTTGAATAACACAAGCTTCGAAAATCCCAATTGTTCTTTTAGGATAAATTCATAAATACGAGTAATGTGTTCAACTCCTTGGTTGGAATTAATGGCTTTCGTTATCTCCAATAAGGAATTCAACTTAAAGTCTTTTAACTCAAGCTGATTTTCTAATTCCTTTATTAGGGTGTTTAACATTTATTTATCTTGAATAATCAATTTTAATTCAAACCACGGGGACACAACAGGCACAAGTAAAAGAATGGAACTGACGCGGTGATTAAAACAGAAGCCATACGAAATATGAAGTGAAAAAAGTTTCATTCATCACATTCACTTTTCACTCTCCACTTTTCACTTTTCACTTTTAACTTTTAATTAGCTTCGCTGCTGCCTTCTGCGGTTTTATTTTTTTTTTAAAGCTTCTCAAGCAATTCCGGCAATCTTCTCAATGCAGCCATTTCGCGGAACTTCACCTTTACTTCCCCACATGGACTACCAAAATAGGTCTTCCCTCCTTCTAAACTCTTGGCAATTCCCGACTGTGCTAAAACAATGGCACCTTCACCAATGACAATATCTGATGCGCAGCCAACTTGTCCCCAAATAGTGACTTTATCTTCTATCGTTACACAACCAGCAATTCCAACATTCGCCGCCATCAAACAGTGTTTTCCAACTACTGTATCGTGACCAATGTGAACCATGTTGTCCAATTTCGTTCCTTCACCAATTTCCGTATTTCCAGAAACGCCCGCATCAATTGTACAATTGGCACCTATCTCTGCACCATCTTTGATGTGAACGTAACCACAAGTGTGCATTCTATCGTAACCATCTGGCTTGCGTTTGTAGTAAAATGCATTATGTCCAAGTGTTGTGTTCGGTCCAATAACCACATTGTCACCAATGATAGTGCGATCCAAAATCACCGCTCCCGGCATAATTCTGGTGTTTTTGCCAATGATGACATTGTTGCCAATGAACACGTTCGGATAAATCACAGCTGTTGGATCAATCGTCGTGTTGCGACCAATCAACTCTTTTTGTTCAATCACTGGACAGAAGTGACGTGTTAAACGATTGAAATCATCGAAGGGAGCACTCGAAATGATCAGTGCTTTTCCTTCTGGACATTCTACTTCTTTGTCAATTAAGATGGTCGTAGCGGCACTCTTCAACGCTTTCTCATAATATTTTGGATGGTCAACAAACACCAAGTCACCAATAATGACTTTGTGAATCTCATTGATTCCAGTTACCAAGTGATTTTCATCTCCAACAAACTGGCAACCAATTATTTCTGCAATTTGCTTTACTGTGTACGCACCTTCAATCTTCATTTCATCTACAATTAACACATTAAAGTTACGTGCAAAATCAGCCGAATTTACATTGAAAACAGAATGTTATCCGCTTCAAATTGTTGAAACAGTTGAACCATTCTTAAATGTGAATGTACAGTCGTGCAAATTCATATCTATGAAAACGATTTTAACACTTCTTTTACTTGCAATCAGTGCTACTATGATGGCACAAACGAACATCATTTCTTTGAAAAGTCACGCTGGTGACATAGCCGCAATTGACAAAGAAACCGACAATTTTGGCGAGCCACCATGGAAAATGAATGTGGATACTGTTGAGTTTATTCAAAAAGGTGTGATTGTTGAATATGGATTTTTAGGGCATCGAGATACCTTACGTTCTGATTTTTACGATGAACACATTACAGACCGCTTAAAAGACTATTATTCTCCAAGATGTGTGTTTATCGGTTTCAAAGAATCAAAGCACAAAAATTACAAGCAGGAAAAACAGACGAAGAAAAATGGAATCGGCATTGTTGCTGCGCTAGTTGTCATTGCACTGATGCTGAATTTCAGAAAAACAAAACCACTGAATTCAATCTTCACTAGTTTACTCATTGTTGGAGCAATAACTTTTCTTTCAAGCTCACTTTCCGCTCAAACGAATGTGATTTCATTGAAAAGTCATGCTGGTGATATTGCTCAAATACATTTTGAAACTGACAATTTTGGAGGTCCAGCCATTATCAAACATGTCGACACGGTCTTCTTCCTAAAAAAAGGATACATAATAGAAGTCTCGAGTATTAACTCCTATCACCAAGGAAAAAACTATTGCTATGGTAATCAAGCATATTATGACACAATTTATGCTGATTATTACGATGGTTTATTAACAGATCGGTTGAAGGGAAATTATTCCTCGGAATGCATCTTTATCGGCTTCAAAGAATCGAAACACAAAAATTACCAACCTGAACAACACACTAAGAAAAACCGCATTGCATTGATTGCTGTTTTGATCTCAATTGCACTCATTCTGAATGGTAAAAAACTAGTACTGAAGAGTTCATCATTCAACAGTTTTTTGATTTTTGGTGCCATAACGTTTCTTTCAAGCTCACTTTCAGCTCAAACCAATGTGATTTCATTGAAAAGTCATGCTGGTGATATTGCTCAAATACAGCGTGAGACGGATAATTTTGGAAACCCTCCAATGTCACTGTATCCAGAATTAAGTCAATCTGAAACAGTCACCTATTTTGATGAAGGAAAAATAATACATTACCAATTGAACAGAATTGGAATGCCTATTTATGATACTATTTTCGATCCGAATATCACACAAGAATTGACGCCATATTTACGCAATAAATTCCCTTCATCAACACAGTTTATTGGTTTTAAAAGGCCAAACTTGGATGCAGCGAAACCTTATTTCGATACTATTCACAAAAATGGGTTTTCGTACTGGTTGTTTATCATTCTTGGGCTGACAATGTTCCGTTTTATGGTGAAAAAAAGATTTAGTTAATGCGCAAATCAATCCAACTGACGGTTAGCATTTGGCTTGTTTTAGCTTTCATTGCGCTCCCAATTTCCTTTCGATTCTTGCCAAATTTTGGAAGTTGGGTGAGCGCATTTTTGTTGCCAATCAATCAATGGTTGTGTGATGTAATCTTTCAAGTCGATATTTCATCTACTTACCTCATCTCCGATTCAGCTGGATTTTATACAACTGCCATCTTGTTATTTTTTGTCGCATTGATTGTTGGTATTCTTCTCAAGAAACGCGATCGACTTCAATATAAAATCACTGATCTCCTTTACTTCATTCTTGTTTATTGGTTGAGCTATTTCCTATTGCGCTATGGTTTCGACAAAATCATTGGCATCCAATTTTACTTTCCAGGTCCAAATACTTTGCACACACCTCTCGGTTATTTATCCAAAGACATTTTGTTTTGGTCGACAATGGGAACAAGTTCAAGCTACAATTATTTTATGGCAGCAACAGAAATTCTTGCTGGAGGTTTATTGTTGTGGCAACGAACGCGCTTTTTAGGATTGATTTGTGCAACGGGTGTTTTAGCAAATGTGTTAGCAACCAACATTGGATTTGATATTTCCGTGAAATACTTCTCGTCTTTGTTAGTAGCGACAAGTTTGTTTTTATTGAGCTTTCATGTTCAACAACTCAAACATTTGGTTGGTTTGACTTCGGAACAAGTTGTCTTGCCTGAATTATCATTTTCTCCCAAATGGAAGGTTGTTTTGAAGAGTATTCTTCTCGTCTTTTTTGTGTTCGAAACTGTTCTATTTGGATTCTTATATGAGACGAAATTTCCTGTTGAAGCATGTAGTTATGACATTGAAAATGTGAAAGGAAGTTCAACCATTTTTGATTTAAATGTTATTCATCGCTTGCATTTTCACAGAGAAGGATACTTGGTGACGGAGACATTTGATCAGCAATTTAAAAGTTTTCCAATTACGCTACAAACGAATGGATTCCGATTAAATAACTTGAATTTTGCGATTAATAAAGCCAATAACTCCATTTCTTGGAATGAAAATGGAACGATGAATCAATTCATGGTGCACGAAATTGATCTTGAAAAATTAGCGATTAGTGAAGATGAAAGTCATTGGTTTGTGGAGGAGATGATTATCTTAACTTATAAATCTAATTGAGCAAACTATAATTTATTTATATAATTCTTATTAATTGTACATTTTTTCATAACTTTCTTTTATGAAAAACGCCTACTTTATCCTGATTTTAATGTCAATTTTATCTTGTCATAATTTAAACGCGCAACTAAATGGGGTTTATACTACTGGAGAAAGTTTCAGTGACTTCCCCACATTTCAAGAAGTAATTGACACATTGAATTCTCAAGGAATTTCTGGAAATGTTACAATTTTAATTGCTCCTGGGACTTATGCAAATATTGAATTGGTCAATATAGTTTCACCTATTAACTCAAAAATAGTCTTTGAATCTTCAACATCAAATTCAAACGACGTAATATTTCTTAAAGGTTCTATTTCAAGTTGTATTGGAGTAGAATTTAAAAACCTAAGTTTAATAATGCCTATTGGCAATCTAAACTATTCACTATTAAAAATAACCGAAAGCAAAGATATCAAAATAACTGCTTGCAGAATTGTTGACGATTATTCAACAGGGTCTATATGGAACTTTGCCCCTTTAGAAATTGATGGAGGATGGAATGGTACGATTCGGAATGTATATATTGACACTTGTTTTATTTCATCAAAAGACAATGAAATAATTCCATATAGTGCGTCTAGACAAACCGTTTTAATATATGGCGACCGTGGACAGACTTTTTTTAGATCAGATACAATTCATGGTGGAATAACATTTAAGTTTTCCCCAAAAAAAGAGTTTAGAAATTGTTTACTTTTCCTTAAAACAGGAATTAGTAGTGCATATACCAATATTATCGACTCTTGTGAAGTTCACTTTTTAGCAACCGGATTTAACGGGCAACCACTTAGTTACCAACTCCAAGCAACGAAAATAACGAACAGTAATATTTATGCGAATGCCGGTGAAATTAATTTAACCACAAAAACCTTAACTGGAAATTATATACATGGAAATTCACACTGTGTTGGGGGAGAAAATTCTTTACATCAGAATAACTACTTTGATGGTAACTTTGATTATTATGTTTCAAGTTCAAATGGTTCGCTACCTAATGCCACAATTGAGTCAAATATAATTGTGGGTACATCAAACATCTCTGGAATTTTTGAAAGACCTACATATATTGCAAACAATTCTTTCATGAACCATTTATCAGCAGGAGCATTTGGCGCGGATTTTAGATTTTATCATAACAACTTTAATACCGGCACTTGGTTCGAGTATTACGGTCGGGGTCAATTAATCAATAATAACATATCTAACTTTTATTGTTACTCAAGTCTTGGAACCGATAGTCATGGAGTAATGCAAACTAAGTTATCAAATAACAACTTTAACTTTACTGATTCTTTATCTTATTATTCTATCTGTTTTGATGATAGCCCAACATTTTTAGACCCAGGATATGATTATTCTTACGGACTACATATTTCTAATCCAGCATTATATTCTTTAGCGACATTTTTGCCTCAAAACTATTTGCAATATGACATGGATGATGATGCACGTGATACAATAAGAACCATTGGTGCCGATGAAAAATGTTTAACCTTGCCTCTTCCAGATTCATTGTTTATTGCCTGTGGCACCTATTACACCTTAGACTATTGTGATTCTCTTGAAAATGGACTTCACTGGGTACCAAATAATCTTCTTATTGATTCATTGAGTACAAACCCTAAAGTCCTAGTTGATACAATAAAAACCATTTACCTCGTAAACACGTTTAATATTATACTTGATTCAATGGTATTCATCCCTCAACATATTTCTTCCATAAATAGAAGTTTATTCGGCACGTGTGGTGTTCAATACAACATTGCCACTTATAATCAAGACAGTAGTGTAATTAATTGGTCTCCAGGCTATTTATTTAGTGATTCCACAAGTTATCAAACCTTAGTATCCCTTGATACTACAACCTTAATTATTGCTAGTCAAGATTTCGGCACATGTGGATTCTATTATGACTCTATTAACTTTCATATTAACACAGAACCTCAAGCATTTTTCTACGTTGATAGCCAACAATGTTTGCTAAGACATTTTCAATCCGTTACTACTTGTTTTGATTCAACAAAATGGGAAATAAGTGATGGGGCAATTTTCTACAATGTCACTGATTTATTCTATGATTTTAACATAACAGGAAATTATGAAATACATTATACAGTTTGGATGGATGGAGTTATGGCAGAGCATTTAATAACCGGTGTAGTAGACTGCCTTTCGCTGGAAGAATTAACTGACGTCGATTTTACAATTTATCCAAATCCCACTAGTGAAGACTTTATTCTTAGTTCTTCACCTTCAATGAATGGAGAAGAATATTACATTTTTAATTTTCAAGGAGAAATGGTGAATCACGGTAGAATAATTGAATCACTTACTAAAATAAACATTGACAATCTAGCATCGGGATATTACCTAATAAGAGTTGGTGAGATTACAAAGAAGTTAGTGGTTTCAAAGCAATAATTAAGTGCGTTGCTTGTCACTATTAAACAATCAATATACCTCAATTGTTACAGAACTAATCCATTTTGACCAATACTTGATTAGTAAATTGCTGAGCTTTGTAGAATGCGTTAAATATTTCCATAAATTCAAGAACGATTATTTCTACATTATCAATCGACTCCATTCTATACCCATTTGAACTTTTTATTTTGTGTTTCAATTCCTCATCACGCATAGCTGATTCAATGTTTGAAATAGAAATTCCCTTAAGACCTTCCCAAACTTGTAATACTTCTGATTCCTTGAACACAATGAAGTCATCGTCATTGTGAATAATTTTAGACAACGGTTCCTTTAATTGATTATTTAAAGTACTATCTAGAGCAATCAATAGCTCGAGCATTGGGTTCCATGCCTTAACATTTTGTCCAAATTCAATTCCGCTTCTCCAAAATGGAAATTCATTGAATTCATGAAACATTAGAATTTCATGATTGATTACATCATCAATATGAGAAGAAG
>Ga0098074_1000158_pt1 | contig 59720 bp, 59 predicted proteins | sample 32_taG_FD_75064 | JGI IMG/M metagenome (GOLD analysis project Ga0098074, IMG submission 75064) | Marine viral communities from the Gulf of Mexico - 32_GoM_OMZ_CsCl metaG | ecosystem: Environmental > Aquatic > Marine > Oceanic | place: Atlantic Ocean: Gulf of Mexico | collected 2015-07-12 | reverse complement strand
TGATTAGGCTATGTTTGAATGAGTTTTCGCCGCCCGCTACGGGCAACCTGTCTGATGCTTGAATGCAGATGCAAAGGAGTGAGTAATGACGAAGGTACTGGTGCTGTATTATTCCATGTATGGTCACATCGACACGCTGGCCGCCGCTGTCGCTGAAGGCGCGAAAGGGGTTGAAGGTGTCGACGTCACGGTCAAACGCGTGCCTGAGACCATGCCGGAAGACGCGTTCAAAAACGCGGGCGGCAAGCAGGATTTCACGACGCCGGAAGCCACGCCCCAAGAGCTGGCGGACTACGATGCCATCATCTTCGGCACGCCGACTCGCTTTGGCAACATGGCCGGTCAGATGCGTACCTTCCTCGACCAAACCGGCGGCCTGTGGGCCAACGGCGCGCTGCGTGGCAAGGTGGCGAGCGTGTTCACCTCGACCGGTACCGGCGGTGGCGATGAGATGACCATTACGTCCACCTGGACCACGCTGGCCCACCACGGCATGGTTATCGTGCCGATTGGCTACGGCATCGAAGAGCAGTTCGATATTTCGAAAGTTAGCGGCGGCACGCCCTACGGTGCCGCGACGCTGGCCGGTGGCGATGGCTCCCGCCAGCCGGATGATCGCGAGCTGAAAATCGCCCGCTTCCAGGGTAAACACGTGGCTGAGATTGCCGCTAAGCTGGCGAGTTAATCGTTAGCTAAAAATGCTAACCGAAAACGAGCAACTCCTCGCTGTTAATGCAGCGAGGCGTTGCTCGTTGTGAGGCGTTGTTTTTGTAGGGGAGATTAGCCGCCAATCCGCTCGGCAATGGCTTTGCCCAAGCTTTCCGTGGTGCCCTTGCCGCCTACATCGCGGGTGAGCACTTGGCTATCGCCTTCGCTCAGCACCGCTTCAATGGCATCGACCATGGCATCGCCCGCTTCTTTATAGCCCAGGTGCTCCAGCATCATCGCCCCAGACCAGATTTGGCCAATGGGGTTGGCGATGCCTTTCCCGGCGATATCCGGCGCGCTGCCGTGTACCGGCTCGAATAGACTGGGGAACTTGCCTTCCGGGTTGATGTTGGCGGAGGGTGCAATGCCGATGGTGCCGGTGCAGGCTGGGCCTAAGTCGGAAAGAATATCGCCAAACAGGTTGCTGCCCACCACCACGTCGAACCAGTCGGGGTGCAGCACAAAGTTGGCGGTCAAGATATCAATGTGGAACTTATCTACCGCCACCTCGGGGTACTGCTTGGCCATTTCGGCTACGCGCTCATCCCAGTAGGGCATGGTGATGGAGATACCGTTGGACTTCGTGGCCGAGGTAAGCTTTTTACGCGGGCGGGTTTGCGCTAAATCGAAGGCGTATTTCAGCACGCGGTCAACGCCGGTACGGCTCATCACCGTTTCCTGAATGACGATTTCACGCTCGGTGCCTTCATACATCTTGCCGCCGATACTGGAGTACTCGCCCTCGGTGTTTTCACGCACTACGTAAAAGTCGATGTCGCCGGGCTTGCGGCCCGCCAGCGGACTTTTAATGCCGGGCATCAATCGGCAGGGGCGCAGATTGATGTACTGGTCGAATTGACGACGGAACTGCAGCAGCGAACCCCACAGTGAAATATGGTCCGGCACTTTTTCTGGCCAGCCCACGGCTCCGTAAAACAGTGCATCAAAGTCTTTGAGCTGCTCGAACCAGTCGTCGGGCAACATTTGGCCGTGTTCCAGGTAGTAGTCGCAGCTACCGAACTCGAACGTGGTGAATGCCAGGTCAATGTCGAAGCGTTTGGCGGCGGCTTCCAGCGCGCGGATGCCTTCGGGCATCACTTCGGTACCGATACCGTCGCCAGCGATGACTGCAATACGATGGGCCATGGGGAGCTCCTTGTGTTGTTAGATGTCGCGAGAAAGGCAGGGTGTATTTGCTTGGTAGAAGTGTAGCGCCTGTTGGCGACGAGATAATCAGGCTACTATGCAAGCTATTGTTGCCTTAAAGTGAAGAATCCCATGATGCTGGATGACCTCGCCTTTTTTCAGCAGCTTGCTCGGGCAGGGAGCTTGACCGCCACGGCCCGTGAGTTGGGGCTGTCACTCTCGGCCGTCAGCAAGCGTTTGAAGCAGCTAGAAGCCCGGCTGGGCGTGACACTGGCGGCGCGCACTACCCGTCGTTTGACGCTGACTGCGGAAGGGGAGCGCTACCTTTCCCAAGGCGGTCTCATTTTGGAAGAGCTGCAGGCGTTGGAGAGTGCGCTGGGTGAGACGGCCAACCAAGCGCTGGCCGGTCGACTGCGGATCAACGCGACCTTTGGCTTTGGCAGGCGGCATATCGCGCCGCTGCTGTCGCGGTTTTGCATCGAGCACCCCGCCGTGGAGAGCTGGCTGGAGCTGACCAACTTTCCGCTCAACTTGAGCGATCACGGTTTTGACGTGGGCATTCGCATTGGTGAACCGCCGGATTCGCGTCTGGTCGCCAAGCGCATTCTGCCCAACCGTCGCGTGCTGTGCGCCTCGCCGGATTACATGGCCAGGATGCCGCCTTTGAACGCGCCGAGCGATCTTGCTCAGCACAGTTGTTTGGTGGTGCGCGAGAACGATAGCGACTTTCCGCTGTGGCGCTTCGAGCACCGGCATTCGTCGCAGCGTCAGGCGGTAAAGGTCAGCGGGCCGTTGGCCAGTAACGACGGCGAAGTCATGACCCGCCTAGCGCTGGATGGCCACGGCGTGATGCTGCGCTCCTGGTGGGATGTGAACGAGCATCTCGCCAGCGGCGCGCTGCGCACGCTACTGCCCGATTGGCAGGGCGTGCGCGCTGACTTTTACGCCGTCTTCGAACACCGCCGTCACGTACCGGCGCGCATCAGCGCGTTCATCGACTTCTTACAGCGTGAAATGGCGGGCCGGGTGCCCGCCTTGCCGAAGGGCTAACCGATCAGCGGCCAGGGCAGGTTTGATCCTGCACCACGTCGATCAGCTCGTCGGTGGGAAAGTCCAACTCGGCGGCGCGCTGGCGTAGTCGCTGCGCCACGTCGGGCTCTAAGGTTGGCGTACGGGCCAGAATCCATAGGTAGTCGCGGTTAGGGCCTGCCACCAGCGCCCACTGGTAGTCGTCATCCAGTTCGAGGACGTTGTAGCCACCGTAAAACGGGCCAAAGAAGCTGACCTTCAGCCGCCCCACGCTCTCGTCATCGATGAAGTAGGCGCGCCCCTCGGCTTCGTCCCAGGCTTGCTCCTCAAAGTTGTAGCCCCGGTTGATCACCTTCACTCCGCCATCGTCGCGCAGGCTGTAGGTGGCGGTGACGCAGTCCAGCCCCTCTTCAAAGGAGTGGTCCAGGCGGGCGATTTCATACCACTCGCCTAGATAGCGCTCTAGCTCGAATCCGGTCACCGGTTCGGTGCCCTCGGGAATGCCAGTGCAGCCCATCAAGAGAGTGCCGGTAGCGGCGATGGCTGCCAGCGTGGCCAGGTTCCTTGGCCGCGATGCGGGTGTCATCATCTTGCTCCTTACGGTGAACAATAAACGTTAAACCTATCAGGGTGGGCCACTGGACGCTATTTCTCTCACGGTGGCCCGATGCGGCAGGTAAATGAAATAGGCTATGGTATGTCTGTTACCGTATCCTCTGACAATGCATATAACAAAGGAGTGACTATGTGGCATCAACAGGAGATCCACTTACCGGAAATGCCCCGCGGCTTTCATCTGATAACCGATGAGATCGCCAGAGCGCTGCCCTGTTTGGCAGAGTGCCATCAGGGGCTGCTGCATTTGCAGCTGATGCACACCTCCGCCTCGCTGACCCTCAATGAGAACACCGACCCAGACGTTCGCCATGATCTGGATGCCTTCATTCGCCGGTTGGTACCAGAAGAGCTGAGCTATTTTCGCCACACCTTGGAAGGTCCCGATGACATGCCCGCCCACGTGGTTTCTAGCCTGCTGGGCACTCAGCTTAGCCTCGCGGTCCGCGATGGCCGTTTAGCGCTTGGCACGTGGCAAGGGGTGTGGTTAGGTGAGCACCGTGAACAGGGTGGTTCGCGCCGCTTACTGGCCACATTGAACGGCTGTACTGCGCCCTAGCGGCAGTCCATTGAATGACTTTTTTGAGATAAGCGCCCCGACATGCCTCGACGTCTTTTTCGCCTCTCCCGCCAGCGGTGGTTGAGGCTGTTTTTCGTATTGAACCTTGCGCTAGTGGCGGGGTTGATCATTCATCAGGTGTGGCTCTACGTCGCCGAACCCGAGTTCGAGTCGCTGCACACGCGCGAAGTCGCCGAAATACGCGACCAGTTGACGGGGCGGGATACCTACCGCTTTGCGGTCGTGGGCAACATCAATAACTCGGTGAACGTCTTTCAAGACGAAATCATCCCGCTGCTGAACCAGGGAGACATCGACTTCATGGTGTCGGCGGGCAATGCGGTGAGCGGGGGACAGCAGGAGAGCTATCAGGCGATCACCCACAGCCTCGAGCTGCTGGATATGCCTTATCTGCTGACCTATGGCGATAACGAAGACAGCGACTTCGGCAGCTACCTGTTTTACGACTACTTCGGCCCGCACTTCTACGCGTTCGTGGCGGGCAATAGCCACTTCATCTTTCTAGACGGCACCGGCAAATCGTCGACCTCCTGGCAGCTAGATTGGTTGGAGCGCGAGCTGGCCGCCTCTGACGCGGCCCATCGGTTCGTGTTCATCGGCTTGCCGCTGCATAACGTCATACAGGATGCCCCGCTGTTCGAAGAGGACAACTACCTCAACGACCCTCGGCTTGCCGAAGGCATCATGCGATTGGCCGAGCGCCATGGGGTCGATACGGTGTTCTCCGCCAATCTTTCGCTCTACGCCCAGCAAACCGTCAACGGGGTGAACTACGTCACCACGGGGGGCGCAGGTGGCCTGCTTCTGGATGCCGATGAGAGCTTCCATCACTACGTGGTGGTGGAAGTGGCGGGCGGCAGCGTGGGCATCTCGCCCGTTCGTTTGAACGTCGACCGCCCCGGCTGGTGGCGTATGCTGAGCAGCGTGGGCTCGACGATTTATGCCTTCTTCTACGTCAGCTATCCACGGTTCTTGCTGATCGTTGGGCTGCTGACACTGCTGGCCATGCGCCTGTATCGGCTGATTTTCGAAGAGCGCGACTACTACCCCGATTTCGACATCGACCCCACGCCCTACCTGGAAAAAAGCCTGCGGGTGGCGATGATCTCGAACAATTACTTTCCTTTCGTATCCGGTGTCTCGGTATCGGTGGAGCGGCTGCGTCAGGGGCTGGGCGATCTTAACCACCGCGTTCAGCTCCTGGTGCCGCGCTACCGGGAGTCGTGGCAGGATGACGACACCATTCTGCGAGTGCCAACGCTCATGGCGTTTGGTGAGAAGCGTGAGTTTCGCTTGACCAATCCGTTCAGCGCCCGTTTTCGCCGCTGCCTGCGTGCGTTCAAGCCCGATGTGATTCACGTGCATCACCCGTTCTGGCTGGGGTCGATGGGCCTGTGGATGGGGCGCAGGCTGAAAGTGCCGGTCATCTATACCTACCACACCCGCTTAGAGCACTACGCCCACTTCGTACCACTGCCGGGGGCGCTATTTCGCAACCTGATCTCTCACTACCTGATCAAGCGCTTCTCCAACCGCTGCCAGGGCGTCATCGTGCCGACCTATTCGGCGGAGGAGTATCTGCGCATGATCGGGGTCAAGACGCCGACACTGGTGCAGCCCACAGGTATCGATGCGGCGCGCTTTGCCGATGCCGATGAGAATGACGTGGCGTCGCTTCGTCAGCAGTTGGATATCGCGGCCGACGATACGGTGCTGGTGAGTGTCTCCCGCATCAGCAAAGAGAAGAACATCGGCTTTATGCTGGAAGCGCTGGCAGAGCTAAAGCGCCAGAGGAACACAGCGTTGCGCCTGCTGTTGGTAGGCGACGGGCCGGATCGTCAGGCGATTCAAACACAGATCGAAACGCTGGGGTTAGAAGCGCAGGTGACCTTGGTCGGTGCCGTGCCGCCGGAAGAGATGGCGCTCTATTATCACGTGGGGGATGTGTTCGTGTTTGCCTCGACCTCGGAAACGCAAGGCATGGTGATTCTAGAGGCCATGGCCGCTGGGCTTCCGGTGGTCGCCGTACGCTCAAGTGGTATTGATGACGTGGTGCGCGATGGCTATAACGGTTTTAAAACGCCGCAAAATCGCCAAAAGTGGGGGCAGCGTGTGGTGGAACTGGCCGAGGATGAGGCACTACGCGATACCCTAGGCAGCCAAGCAAAAACCTTCTCCGCTGACTACGATATTGCCAGGTTTGCCGGTGCCGTCGCGCATTTTTATGCCGAGGTGCTAGCGAAGCACGACTCTTCAGAGCATCCTTCACAAGAGGGCGAGGCCAAGCAACGTGGCTAATTGAGACGTTAGGCGTCGTGTCGTTTGTTGGCCGTACGGGCAGTCGCCACGCGCTTGAGTAGCCACAGCAAGCCAATGCCCGCGACCAAACCGGCCACGGCCAGTGCCAACTCCTGCTTGGAGGCGGCGGTGAACAGCGCGCCTAACTGGCTGCCGAGCAGAATGACCGCCGCCAGCCCCGGCACGATGCCAAGCGTCGAGCCGATCATGTAGTCGCGGAAATTGAGATGAAACGCCCCGGCCAGCATGTTGGTGAGCGTGAAGGGAGCCAGCGGCAGCAGGTTAATGACCGTCATGGTGCGGATGCCGCGCTTGGAGAGGTAGCCGGAAAGCCCGCGCAGGTGGCGGCCGCCGTAGCGCATTAGGGCATCTCGCCCCAGCCAGTGGCCCACCCAGTAAGAGACCACCGAGGAACTCAGCGTACCCAAAGTGGCGTAGGCCAAGCCCCACACTGGGCCAAACAACAAGCCGGTCAACACGACCAGCAAGCTCAACGGGAACATCACTAACAGCGAGCTGGTGTACACGGCCATAACGGCGGCAAACATCCAAGGGGCTCGTTGCCACTGGCTAATGGTGTTGGTGAGTTCTTCGAGATGCGTCTGAGTCAGCAGCCCTTGCTGCTGCAGGTAGCGCCACATCACGCCTAGTATCACCAGCGTGATCAGTAAGCCTAGCCCTTTTAGCAACGTCCGTGACATTCCATCCCCACCGCCTGTTTGGCAAAAGAGCGATAGCATACGCCACTGCGGCGGCGGGGTGAACGAACGCGTTACGGTAAGCGCGCTTCAATGACCGGCCAGGCAGCGTCACCCTCGGTGGTCGTCACATCGGCCAGCATGGCTTCCACGCGCTCGGGGTGGTCGTGGATCCACTGCTGGGCCACCTCGGCAAGGTCACGCTCCTCTTGGCCAAAGGCTTGGATCATCCAGCTCTGCTCGTCGGCGGTAAAGCTGAACTGCTCGAAGAACGTGACCAGCGCCGGGTGAGCATCGGCGTAGTCGCTGCGCAGTAGGGTGCGTACGTCGCTTTCGCCGTTGTTCTCACCGAACAGGTTTTCCGGGTCTTCCAGGTAGCGCATGGGCAGCTCAAGGTTCATCCAGTGGGGCGTCCAACCGACCCACACAATGGCCTCTTCTCTGGAAATCGCGTCTTGAGCGGCGGAGAGCATGCCCACTTCGCTGGTATCCACTAAGCTCCAGTCGCCCAGTCCCCAAGTGTCGTTATCCATCGCGTTATGGAGAATCTCGCTCGCCGCTGAGCCTGCGCCAAAGCCATGAATTTGGCCGTTGAACTCATCACGGTGTTCATCTAAATCCGCGAAGCTTTGAATGCCGCGCTCATGCAGGTACGCCGGTACGGCCAGCGTCATCTGAGCGCCATCGACGTTGTTGGCGACATCGGTGAGCACCCCAGAGGCTTTGCGCGGTTCGAACATCTCTTTTTGTGCGGGTAGCCAAGCGCCTAAAAAGGCGTCGACGTCGCCACTCTCCATGCCTTGGTAGATCACCTGCAGGCCGATTTCGTGGGTTTGAGTGTCGTAGCCCAACGGGTTAAGGAGCTGCTCGGCAATTTCGGTTTTTACCGTAATACCGGGCCAAGCGGGTACGCCGAAATCGAGCGTGGCGTCATCGGCAAGGGCGGCTTGGGTGGTAACGCCTGCGAGGCTTAGGGCGATGGTAGAGACGATGGGACGGATCGAGCGCGTCATGGAAGGGGATCTCCTTGCTTGGGTTATTGTGATTACGCGGTGGTACGAGCGAGAACACGCAGGCGCGAAGCCAGCATATCGCGGTCGAGATAGGTGCCCTGAAGATGGCGAGCACCGCTATTGGGATCGAACTCCCGGCGGCCGTGAAGCACGCGACGATTATCGAACGCCACCATCTGGCCCGGTGTTAGGGTGAACTCCAGCTGGTGAACGTCGCTGTGGAAGAGCTGCCACAGCACTTTATAGGCGCGGTACCAGTCCGCCATTTTTTCAGCGGGCAGGTGGAGGGTGTCGCGTATCCAGTTATTGAGACGTATCTCCACCAGCTCGCCTTGGCTATCGAGGGTGATCACTGGGGCTTTGATGGCGATATCGTGTGTGTCGTCCTGGAAGCGAAAATCGATGGGCGTTTCGCTGAGAATAGCCAGCGCTTCCGGGTCCTGTTCGCGTAGGGCATTGATCACTCGGGCACCGTCAGCAAAAAGCGACTCGCCACCGCTGGCGTCGTTTTGCAGGCAGTAGAGCAGTTGAATGTCCGGCGGCTGCTGCCAGTTGGGCAAGTCGATATGCAGCGGTAGACCGACAGCGGTATAGGCCGCGTTGTTGGGGTTGGGCTTGGAGCGAACATTAAATCGCCCGCCAAAGTTGGTAGCGCGCTGCGGGCCAATCCGCTCGGCAAGGCGGCTGACTTCCTCTTCCACCATCGGTGCGTCGGTGACTAGCGCCAAGCCGTCGCGTAGCAGGGCGGTCAGCCAGGTTGTCTCGCCTTCTGGGGTCAGAAAGTCGGCGTGGCGAACGCGCTCTGGGAAGAAGTCGTCGCGCCACGGCTGCGGGTCGGGCAGTGCAGAAAAGCGTGTTGCCTCAGGGCGGCGCTGGTACAGCCAGCCGCTATGAAACGCACTCACATGACCATCCTGCCACTGCAAGTAGAGGTGACCATCGGCCAAGGTAACGCTGGGTGCTTGTTCGATATCGTCTAGCGGTAGGTAGAGGCGTTCGCGGGTTTGCGGGTGGCGACACTCGGCGCAGGCGCAGTGGTCGCGAAACCATAGCAGAGGCAGCGTCGTTCGCGTACCGTCTTCCCAGGTCAGCGCAAGGCTGCTGTCGGTAAGCGTGGCATCGTTGAGTGCCGGGCCATGGTCATAAGGCGCGAGTTCGCTCATTAGAGGGGCTGAACGCTTTTCCGGGGCGGCTAGTACGCTGGTCATAGGAGCCTCGCTGTAGGTAGGTGACGTATTGCTCGATTTGCTTGTTAGGATGCGGAGTCCCTTTCGCAGTGACAAACGATGAATCTGGCCCCAAAGACCCTGTTTAACTTATAGGTTGCTTTTTCATGAGTTCACTCCCCCCGCTGTTATGGCTACAAGCGTTTGAGTCGGCCGCCCGCACCCTGAGTTTTACGGCGGCGGGTAACGAGCTGGGCGTGACCCAGGCCGCCATCAGCCAGCGCATTCGGCTGCTGGAGGATCGCCTGGGGCAAAAGCTGTTCGTTCGCCACGCGCGCAGCCTTTCGTTGACCCCGGCAGGTCAAGCGTGGCTGCCCAGCATTCACGATGCGTTTTCACGCATCAGTGAAGGGACCTCGGAGGTGTTCGGTGTGACCAGCGAACGGCCGGTGACGCTACGGGCCACGCCGGTGATCCAACAATCTTGGCTCGCGCCAAGGCTCGTGGCCCTGCATCGAGAGAAACCAACGATTTTGCTGCGCTTGGTCAGCGCGATTTGGCCCGACGACTTTGGGCCCGAAGGGGCCGACATCGAGATCCGCTACGGTCGGGGAGAGTGGAGCGGGCTGGAGATGCTGCCCTTGGGCGACGAGCATTTGTTGCCCGTGTGCTCCCCCGCGCTGGCCCGCTCGCTGAACGAACCTGCCGATTTGGCAGGACACACGCTGTTGCATGCGGTGGGCTTTGGCGTTGGGTGGCCGGGTTGGCTGCAGGCGGCGGGAATGACCCACTTGGAGTCTGAGTGTCTATCGCTAACGTGCGATAATCAGGTGATGACGCTAGCGCTCGCCAGCCAGGGCGGTGGGGTGGCGCTCACGCACCGTCGACTGTTGGAGCAGCGTGATGATTTGGTGGCCCCCTTCGATATGGACGTACCCAGCGATGAGCGTTTTTGGCTGGTGCGGCCCAGCAAGCGCCACGTTAGCGATGAGGCGGCAGACGTGTGGGAGTGGCTGGCAGCGTCTCGTTAAGTCTTCTTCGTGAGCTTGAGGCATCCAGCAGAGGTTACGACTGCTGGGCAGGAAATTTGCCAATTTTCTTGCCATTTTGGTGCAACCGTGAAGAATGATGCGCCTTCATTGTTTCAAAAAGGCGTGTTTCCTATGGACTTTACTCTTCCTCCCCTGTTGACCGCGATGGTGGATCGCGGCAACGGGCTGTTGTGGGGCAGCGTGCTGATTTATCTGCTTATTGGCGCTGGCCTCTATTTCACGGTCATGACCCGCGCCATCCAGATTCGCTACTTCGGTCATATGTTCAAGTTGCTGCGCAGCTCTCGGGAATCCAACGGCGGTATCTCGTCGTTTCAGGCGCTTTCGACCAGCCTTGCCGCTCGCGTCGGCACCGGCAACTTGGCCGGGGTGGCCGTCGCCATCTACTTCGGTGGCCCGGGCGCGATTTTCTGGATGTGGATGACCGCCATGGTGGGTATGGCCACCAGCTTTGTAGAATCCACGCTGGCCCAGGCGTACAAAACTGACCATGGCGATAACACCTTCCGCGGTGGCCCGGCGCGCTACATCGAACGCGGCTTGGGACTGCGCTGGCTAGCGGTGCTGTTTTCGATCTGCCTGATTATTGCGTTTGGGCTGGCGTTTAACAGCGTACAGGCCAACTCCATCGCCCAGGCCATGGAGCAGGCGTTTGCCATTCCCACCTGGGCCATGGGGTTAGTCTTGATGGCCATCGTCGCGCCGATTATTTTCGGCGGCTTGAAGTCGATTGCTAAAGTGGCTGAGCTGGTAGTGCCGCTGATGGCGCTGCTGTACCTGATCTTGGCGCTGGTCGTTGTGGCGCTCAATATCAGCGACCTGCCTGCTGCCATTATGACGATCGTGCAGAGCGCTTTTGGTATCGAGCAGGCGGCCGGCGGTGCGATGGGCTATGCCATTTCCCAAGCTATCATGAACGGTATTCAGCGCGGCTTGTTCTCTAACGAAGCGGGCATGGGCTCTGCGCCTAACGCGGCAGCGACTGCCAGCACCCGCCCGGACCACCCGGCGGCCCAGGGCTTCATTCAAATGCTGGGCGTTTTTCTGGATACCCTAGTGATCTGTACCGCGACGGCGGCTATCATCATCATGGCGGGCCCTGAGCTGCTAGCGGGTGAAGAGAATAACGGCATTCAGCTAACGCAGATGGCGCTGTCCAGCCACGTGGGCGATTGGGGCGGCATGTTTATCGCCATTGCCATCCTGCTGTTTGCCTTCACCTCGGTGATTGCTAACTACTCCTACGGCGAATCCAACATCGAGTACCTGGCGGGCCGCCGTGCGCCGCTGGCGGTGATGATTTACCGCTTTGCCGTGCTGGGTATGATCATGGTGGGGTCCGTGGCCAGCCTGGGGGCGATCTGGAATTTTGCGGATCTCTCCATGGGGATGATGGCAATCATCAACCTGGTGGCGATTCTGCTGCTATCGCCCATCGCCTTCGCGCTGTTCAAAGATTACGACACTCAGCTCAAGGCGGGTAAAGAGCCGGTCTTCGACCCCAGCCAGTTCCCGAAGCTGGCCAAAAAGGTCGATCCCAACGCGTGGCCTAAGCAGAAGTAACAGGCGCGAGTTAAGTGCTTAACGCCCCGCTTCACGTTGCCAAAGTGCAGCGTGGGCGGGGCGTTTTCATGAGGTCAGAAGATTCGATTTTGTCGAATGAAACTCGGAAAACGTTGCGCTGTTGCTTCGTCAAAAGCGCCGTAGAATAGCGCCTAACCTTACCACTGATTTTCAAGGAATTTTCATGACCACTCGTGCCCTGTTAGTGACCTCTTCTATCCTTGGTGACAACGGCCAGTCCAACGCGCTGGCGACTCATTTTCAACAGCAGGCCGCTGCACGCGAAGGCGTTGCCGTTACCCACCGCGATGTGGTCGCCAACGCGCTTCCGCACCTCGCCATCGAAGAGCTGGGCGCGTGGCAGACCCCGGCTGACGAGCGTACCGTTGAACAGCAGGCGCTTGCCGCTCACTCTGATGAGCTGCTGGCAGAGCTGCGTGCTAACGACGTGCTAGTCCTGGCGGTGCCGATGTACAACCTGGGCATTCCCTCCCAGCTGAAAGCGTGGTTTGACCGCGTGCTGCGCGCCGGTGAAACCTTCCGCTACACTGAAAACGGCCCGCAGGGGCTGATCGAAGGAAAGCGGGCGATTATTCTGGCTGCTCGTGGCGGTCAATACGCGGGCACCGAGTTCGATAGCCAAACGCCACACCTGAAAACCATGCTGGGCCTGATGGGCATCAGTGATGTGGAAGTGGTGTTTGCTGAAGGTTTGAACATGGGCGACGCTCACCGCGATGCTGCCCTGAAAGAAGCCTTCCAAGCCATTGATCAGCTCGTCGAAGCGCTCTAAACCAACGCCATAAGCCAAACGAGGTTGTCATGCCGCGCCCGGAGCTGCTCGAACAGATTTACACCATTGTCGATCAAATTCCGGCGGGCCGGGTGACGACCTACGGGCGCATTGCCAACATGACCGAAGGCGCCACGGCGCGCATGGTGGGGTCGGCCATGCGCCACTTGCCCGAGGGGCACCAGTTGCCCTGGCATCGTGTGATTGCGGCGTCTCTCAAACTGGCTGACCACGGCGGCGCGGCACGCCAGCACGAAAAGCTGCGTGCCGAAGGCGTCGCGTTCGATGACAAAGGCCGCGTGCCGCGCCACCTCGTTTGGCCGGATGAGTAGCTTTGTGGTGAGTGGTGATTTGTAAGTGGTGAATGGAGAGGTGTGAATAGAAAGTTGTGAATGGCAAAACGCCGCCCGGTGGGCGGCGTTTTTTATGCGCAGTGATGTCGGTCGACTGTCTTTAGTCTTCCTGCTTACTGCCAGATTTCCACGACCAATCGCGCCAGCGCAGATCGAAGAGATCCTTCCGGCGGTCTTTCAGGTTGGTGACCGAGCCTTCGGCACGTACAACGGTGAGGCGGGTCAGGTCCAAGTCGGAGAAGAAAATCATCTCCGTGTTGGGCGTGGTTTCAGCCAGTACCGCGTCGTGGGGGAACGCGAAGTCGGACGGCGTGAACACCGCCGATTGGGCGTACTGAATGTCCAGGTTCTCGATGGAAGGCAGATTGCCGACGCTGCCACAAATGACCACATAGCACTCGTTCTCGATGGCGCGGGCCTGTGCACAGTGGCGCACGCGCAGGTAGCCGTTTTTGGTGTCGACCCAGAACGGTACGAAGAGGATATCCATATCCTGGTCGGCCAGCAGGCGGCCCAGCTCCGGAAACTCCACGTCGTAACAGATCAAGATGCCCACGCGCCCTGCGTCGGTGTCGAAGACCTGCAGATTGTCGCCCCCTTCGATCACCCAGTCGCGGCGCTCTTGCGGGGTGATGTGAAGCTTGAGCTGCTTCTCGACCTCGCCATCCCGGTGGAACAGGTAGGCCACGTTGTAAAGACGGTCATCGTCACCCACCTCAATCATCGAACCGCCGATGATGTTGATGTTGTAAGAAACCGCCATGCGTGACAGTTCGCTCTTGAAACGATCGGTAAAGCCCGCCAAAAAGCGAATCGCCGCCATTTGGTCTTTCTGGGCAGCACGATCTTGGAGGCCCATCAGCGGCGTGGTGAACAGCTCCGGGAAGACGGCGAAGTCACTCTGGTAATCCGACAGCGCGTCGACGAAGTACTCGATCTGCTGCAGCGCCGCTTCCACGGAAGCGAATTCACGCATCTGCCACTGCACCGCCCCCACGCGCACCTGCGTTGGGCGAGTGTCCAGCACGTTTTCAGCGGGCTCGAACAGGATGTTGTTCCACTCTAACAGCGTGGCGTAGCCACGGGACTGCTCATCTTCCGGCAGGTACTTGCGCAGCAGGCGCTTGACCTGGAAATCGTTGGCGAGCTGGAACGACAGAATCGGGTCATAGATCTCTTTGCGAGAGACTTTGTCGATGTACTGTGCAGGCGTCAGCTCGGCGGCGTGCTGGTGATACTCGGGAATACGCCCGCCTGCCAAAATGGCGCGCAGATTGAGCGAGCGGCACAGCTCTTTACGCGCTTCGTACAGGCGGCGGCCCAGGCGGTAGCCGCGGTAGTCCGGGTGAATCAGAACATCCAGCCCGTACATGGCATCGCCATCCTGATCGTTCAGGATGATTTCACGATGGCCGATCAGATCGTCGTACTTATGCGGGTTGGAGAACTCGTCGTAATCCACCTGCACGGTGAGGGCCACACCGACCAGCACGCCGTCATCCTCGATGGCAATCTGACCTTCAGGAAACTCCTGAATCAGCTTGTCGATGGTGTGCTTCGGCCAAGCGCCACCAATGTCGTGATACACCGCGTCCATGAGCGATTTCAACTGGCCGTAGTCGTCGCTGGCAAGGTTACGCAGGTTAAGGTGCAGTTCTTCTAGGGACATAGTTCAGGGGTTCCCAGTCGTCGAATGAAGTTGGCCTATTGTATCACTGCTGCGCGCTGCGCGTTTTATGAGGGGCGGCGGCACGTACCAACGGGCGTGTCAGCGTTTGTGCCATGATCACCCCGGCAAGAATTAACAGCCCACCCATGAAGTGGAATCCCGATACCTGTTCACCCAGTAGCGCCATGGCAATCAGCGCACTAAACAGTGGCATGAGGTTGATGAAGATACTCGATTGGTTGGCGCCGATTTGACGTACCGCACGCATCCATAAAAACGTCGTGATGACCGAGGCGGGAATGCCTGCGTAAAGGATCAACCACACGTTTTGCCCATCCACCGGCGTCATGGGGCCCATCACGTAGGGCGGTAATAAAAACAGGACGGCAAAGCAGACCTGCGCATAGAGCATGACCCAAGGAGGCAGGTTCATCGCCCAGCGCTTGAGCATGACACCGTATAGCGCGTAGCAGGTGGCGGCGACCACCATCAGCGCGTCGCCTTGAGCCACCTCCAACTGCAGCAGTGAGAGCGGGTTGCCGCGGCCAAGCAGCACGGTGACGCCGATAAAGGCGAGCACGCCGCCTACGACACCGCCCAGCGTGGGGGGTTCCTTGAGAATCAAAGCGCTGAGCAGCACCGTTAGCAGTGGCACCATGGCGGCCAAAATGCCCATGTTGGTGGCGGTGGTGGTCTCTGCCGCCACGTAGGCGAGGCCTTGCCACAATCCCATGCCCAGCAAGCCCAGTAGTGCCAGCTTCGGCCAGTTACGCTGTATCTCCTGGCGATGGCGCAGAGCGGCGGGTAGCACGAAGGGGGTCATGACCAGCAGCGCCAGCAGCCAGCGCAAAAAGGCGATGCTGCTAGGGGCAATCGCACCCACGGTCAGCTGGTTGATGGTCATGTTACCCGACCAGATCAGCACCGTGGCCAGCGGCGGTAAAAAGTAAATCAATGGCATAGCACGTTCCCTTAAAACAGTCCCTTATCGTTAGCCGGTTAATGTGACGCGCTTTGCCGCGATGAGCAAGGGGAAGGCGTTGGGCAAACCGCTGAGCTATACCAAAGAGCAGCCCCACGGGGCGGCTAAAAGTCTGTACGTCGAACTCGCTATGTCATACGCTTGTTTGAATACGAATGGCTAGCCGTTTCAATAACATTAAAGGAGCGCCGTGATGCACCCAGCGCCAGCTTATCCGCATCTGTTTCGTCCGCTGACCGTCGGCCACTTGACGCTGCCCAACCGCGTCTTGATGGGGTCCATGCACACCAATCTGGAAGAAGCGCCGAACGGCTTCGAGCGCTTGGCGGCGTTCTATGCAGAGCGGGCGCGTGCAGGGGTAAGCTTGATCGTCACGGGCGGCATTGCGCCGAACCCCGAAGGGGCGGTCTTTCAGGGCGCCAACGCGCTGACGGATGCGTCGCAGGTCGCGGCGCATCGCCAAGTGGTCGAAGCGGTTCACGCCGAAGGTGGCCATTTGTGCATGCAGATTTTACATGCTGGGCGCTACGCCTACTCCCCCGAGCTGGTCGCGCCGTCGGCGTTGCAAGCGCCGATCAATCCCTTTACCCCTCGGGCGCTCTCCAGTGACGACGTCGAGCAGCAAATTACCGACTATGTTCGCTGCGCTACGCTCGCCCAGCAGGCGGGCTACGACGGCGTTGAGGTGATGGGCTCGGAAGGCTATTTGATCAACCAGTTTATTTGCCGCCGCACCAACCAGCGTGACGACGACTGGGGTGGCGATTTCGAGCGGCGTATGCGCTTCCCGGTTGATATTGTCAAGCGTATTCGTCAGGCCGTTGGCGAACGTTTCCTACTGATCTTCCGCCTCTCGATGATCGATTTGGTGGAAGAGGGCAGCTCCTGGGACGAGGTCGTACAGCTGGGCCAGGCCATTGAAGCCGCTGGCGCGAACGTCATCAATACCGGCATTGGCTGGCACGAGGCGCGGGTGCCCACCATTGTCACCAGCGTGCCACGGGCGGCGTTTACCGAGGTTAGCCGACGCATGCGCACGGCGCTGTCGATTCCGCTGATCACCACCAACCGCATCAATATGCCGGAGGTGGCCGAGCGGGTACTGGCAGACGGCCATGCGGATATGGTGTCGATGGCGCGTCCGTTTTTGGCGGACCCGGAGTGGGTGCGTAAAGCCGAGGCCGGCTTGTCGGAGGAAATTAATACCTGCATCGCCTGCAACCAAGCCTGCCTAGATCACACCTTTATGGGCAAGCTGACCTCGTGCTTGGTCAACCCCCGCGCTTGCCACGAAACCGAGATTTCCCTGGCACCGGCGCAAACGCCCAAGCGGGTGGCGGTCGTTGGCGGCGGCCCGGCGGGGTTGGCCACGGCGGTGGCAGCGGCCAGCCGTGGGCACGCCGTGGTGCTTTTCGAGCGTCGCGCCGAGCTGGGTGGGCAGTTCAATTATGCCCGTAAAATTCCGGGCAAAGAGGAGTTCAATGAAACCCTGCGCTACTTCCGAGTGATGCTGAAGAAACATGCCGTCGATGTGCGGCTGAATACCGACGCCACCGCAGAGGCGTTGGCCGATTTCGATGAGATCGTGATGGCCACGGGGGTCGTGCCCCGTGAGTTGACGCTACCCGGCGCTAACCACCCCAGCGTGCTGAGCTACGCCGATGCCATCGAGCAGCCTGAGCGGGTGGGCAAGCGCGTGGCGGTGATCGGCGCGGGAGGCATTGGTTTCGATGTCTCTGAGTTGCTTTCCCATGAAGGGCACCCCGCCATGGAGGTGGCCGCATGGTGCGACGAGTGGGGCGTGGATTTGGCAGTGGGCGAGCGGGGCGGTTTGAAAGCACCGCAGCCGCCGCGTTCACCGCGCAGTATCGTGATGCTGCAGCGGAAAAGCTCTAAGCCGGGCAAAAACCTGGGCAAGACCACGGGCTGGGTACACCGCGCCTCGCTCAAGCAGCGCGGCGTAGAAACACTGACTGGCTGCGAGTACGTACGTATCGATGATGCCGGTTTGCACATTCGCCGCGACGGACAAGAGCAGGTGATCGAGGTGGACACCATCGTGGTATGCGCGGGACAAGAGTCCGTGCGTGACCTGATGACCCCGCTGCAACAGGTGGGCGGGCGCGTGCATGTGATTGGTGGCGCTGCGGAAGCGGCCGAACTGGATGCCAAGCGCGCCATTGATCAAGGCACACGGTTGGCGGCGTCGCTGTAACGCTCATTGGGGGCGTGACGTTGACGGCAAAATGGCGATAGACTGATGAATCACCCTAACCACTAAGCCACGTTAGGGATTTAAGGCGCGGGTGGCACCCAGCCTGCGCCGCACGACCGCCAGACAAAAGGATTATCGTCATGCCCTCGGAGTGTACCCCACGATTTTTAGCCAGTGATAACACCTCCGGTATCTGCCCGGAGGCAATGCAGTACTTACTCGAAGCCAATCAGGCGGACGATCTCGCCTATGGTAACGATCGCTGGACCGCCCGCGCCGCCGACCGTTTTCGGGAAATGTTCGACTACGACTGCGACGTGTTTTTCGTGTTCAACGGCACTGCAGCCAATTCACTGGCGCTCTCGGCGATGGGGCGCAGCTACCACAGCGTGATTTGTCATGAGCTGGCGCATATCGAAACCGACGAGTGCGGCGGCCCTGAGTTCTTCTCGAACGGCGCGAAGCTGCTGACCTCCCCGGGGGCGAATGGCAAGCTGACCCCCAAAGGGATCGAAGCGCTGGTCACCAAGCGCAGCGACATTCACTATCCGAAACCGAAAGTCGTCTCGCTCACCCAGGCCACCGAAGTCGGCACCGTTTACTCCCGTGAGGAGCTGTTGGCCATTCGCGCCATGGCGGACAAGCATGATTTGCGTCTGCACATGGACGGAGCGCGGTTTGCCAACGCCTGCGCCAGTTTGAACGCTTCGCCTGCCGAGTTGACTTGGCAGGTAGGGGTCGATGCCCTGTGCTTCTCGGGCACCAAAAACGGCTTGGCGTTTGGCGAGGCGATCCTATTCTTCAATCGCGAGCTGGCGGAAGACTTCTCCTACCGCTGCAAGCAGGCGGGGCAGTTGGCGTCGAAAATGCGCTATGTCTCTGCGCCGTGGCTGGGGTTGTTGGAGAGCGGTGCGTGGCTGACCAACGCCGAACATGCCAACGCCATGGCACGCTATCTATCAGAGGGGCTGCAGGCGCTGCCGGGTGTCTCGCTGATGTTCCCCACCCAGGCGAACAGCGTGTTCGTTGAATTGCCGCCTCACGCCATCGAAGCGTTGAAAGCCAAAGGGTGGACGTTTTACACCTTCATCGGCGCTGGCGGAGCGCGTTTTGTGTGCGCGTGGAACACCACCGTTGAATTACTCGACCAGCTATTGGCCGACGTCAAAGAGGTGCTGGAGCAGTCCCCCGCTGCCTAGCTCGATGCGGCTCTTGGACCGCCTGCACGCCACCGCTGCGGTGGCGTGTTGCGTTGTAGTGCTCTGTAGAATTCAACGCAACTAAAGCTCTCCTCCGATGCTCATAGGTTTATCTCAGCGGTCAGATGCGCTGCGTTGAAGGTGATGTCATCACTTTTTGCTAATGCTGACTACGCTGATAGAGCGACACCTCAAATAGCACGCCGCCTGGGGTATTGGCTTGGCGGTCGCGCTGGGGGATGGGCCACAGGAGAGTTCCATGAGCATCTTTGATCACGTTCAAGACCGATTTGCCCGCGTTCAGCAAGAGGACATGAGCCTTGAGGAGTACTTGGCGCTTTGTCGCCGCGACCCTAAGGTGTATGCCAGCGCCGCCGAGCGCATGCTGGAAGCGATAGGCGAGCCTGAAGTGATCGACACGGCGAAAGACCCGCGTCTATCACGCATTTTTTCGAATAAGGTGATTCGCCGCTATCCTGCCTTCGCCGAGTTTCATGGCATGGAAGAGGCCATCGAACAGATCGTGGCTTATTTCCGCCACGCGGCCCAGGGGCTCGAAGAGCGCAAGCAGATTCTTTACTTGCTGGGTCCGGTCGGCGGCGGTAAGTCTTCGTTGGCCGAACGCCTGAAGCTATTGATGGAGCGCATTCCTTTCTATGCCATCAAAGGCTCGCCGGTCTATGAATCGCCCCTTGGGCTCTTCTCACCGGAAGAGGATGGCGAGCTGCTGGAACAAGAGTACGGCATTCCTGCACGCTATCTGCGCAGCGTCATGTCGCCTTGGGCCGCCAAACGCCTAAAAGAGTACGGCGGCGATATTTCCCAGTTCCGCGTGGTGCGGCTCTATCCGTCACGGCTGAATCAAATTGCCATCTCCAAAACCGAGCCGGGGGACGAGAACAATCAGGATATCTCGTCGCTGGTCGGTAAGGTGGATATTCGTCAGTTGGAGCTTTACTCCCAAGACGACCCGGATGCCTACAGTTTCTCAGGCGGGCTTTGTCGCGCCAACCAGGGGCTGATGGAGTTCGTGGAGATGTTCAAGGCACCCATCAAGGTACTCCACCCGCTGCTGACCGCCACCCAAGAGGGCAACTACAACCCCACGGAAGGCATGGGCGCGATTCCTTTCGATGGCGTGATTCTGGCCCACTCCAACGAATCGGAATGGCAGGCGTTTCGTAATAACCGCAACAACGAGGCTTTCCTGGACCGCGTCTACATCGTCAAGGTGCCTTACTGCCTGCGGGTGTCGGAAGAGATCAAGATCTATCAAAAGCTGCTGGAAGACTCTTCCCTCAACGCAGCGCCCTGCGCGCCGGATACGCTGCGTATGCTGGCGCAGTTCTCGGTGCTGTCGCGGCTCAAGGTGCCGGAGAACTCCAGTATCTACTCCAAGATGCGGGTATATGACGGGGAGAATTTGAAAGACACCGACCCGCGCGCCAAATCGATCCAGGAGTACCGCGATGCGGCAGGCGTAGACGAGGGCATGCAGGGCCTCTCGACCCGCTTTGCCTTCAAAATTCTCTCCAAGGTGTTCAACTTCGATAGTACCGAAGTCGCGGCCAACCCGGTGCATCTGCTGTACGTGTTGGAGCAGGCGTTGGAGCGCGAGCAGCTACCGTCCGAAGTATTCGAGCGCTACCTGGGCTTCATCAAGGAGTTTTTGGCCCCGCGTTACGTGGACTTCATCGGCAAAGAGATTCAGACCGCGTATCTCGAGTCTTACAGCGAGTACGGTCAGAACATCTTCGACCGCTATGTGACCTATGCCGACTTCTGGATTCAAGACCAGGAGTACCGTGACCCTGAAACCGGCGAGCTGCTCAACCGCCAATCGCTGAACGAGGAACTCGAGAAGATCGAGAAACCGGCGGGTATCTCCAACCCGAAAGATTTCCGCCATGAGGTCGTGAACTTCGTGTTGCGGGCGCGGGCGCAAAACAACGGTATGAACCCTAGCTGGCAGTCGTATGAGAAGCTGAAAGGCGTCATCGAACACAAGATGTTTGCCAACACCGAAGAGCTGTTGCCGGTGATCTCGTTCAACGCCAAAGCGTCGAAGTCGGATCAAAAAAAGCACGAGGATTTCGTGGCGCGCATGGTGGACCGTGGCTATACCGAAAAACAGGTGCGGCTGCTCTCCGAATGGTACCTGCGCGTGCGTAAGTCTCAGTAGCGGGCCGCTGTCGGCCCGCACGCAAGAGCGCCAAGAGTCGGCGCTCAAGATCGAGGTGTTGAGGAGGTCGAATGACCTACTTTATTGATCGCAGACCTAACGCTAAGCACAAGAGCGCGGTCAATCGGCAGCGCTTCTTGGAGCGTTATCGCAAGCACATCAAGCGCTCGGTGGAGGAGGCGGTCAACCGCCGCTCCATCACCGACATGGAGCGTGGCGAGAAAATTTCGATTCCTGCCAGGGACATTTCAGAGCCCGTGTTTCAGCACGGGCCGGGCGGGGCGCGTAATATCGTCTCGCCGGGTAATAAGGAGTTTCTGGAGGGGGATAAGATTCGTCGCCCGGCGGGCCAGGGGGGCGGCAATGGTGCGGGCGAGGGCGGCGCCTCTAACCAGGGGGAGGGAAACGACGAGTTTGCCTTCACCCTCAGCCGTGAAGAGTTCTTGGAGTTTGTGTTCGACGGCTTGGAGCTGCCCCATTTGCAGCGCAAGCCGCTCAAGTCGCTGGAAGAGATCAAAATGGTGCGGGCAGGCCTTGCGCGAGATGGCGTGCCCTCGCGCATTAGCATTACCCGCTCGATGCGCGAAGCCTATGCACGGCGTATCGCCATGCGCGCGCCCATCAAACGTGCTTTGAAAGAGGCGCAAGAGGCGCTAGCGGCCGAGGAGCGCAAAGACCCGGTGCTGCGTAACCCGGCGCGTATCGTGGAGCTTAAAGCCGAGATCGAGCGGCTGGAGAAGCGCATCGACGCCATTCCCTTCATCGATACCTACGACCTGCGCTACCACCAGTTGGCTGCTCAGCCACAGCCGTCGAGCCAGGCAGTGATGTTCTGCGTGATGGACGTGTCGGGCTCCATGACACAGAACCATAAAGACATCGCCAAGCGTTTCTTTTTACTGCTCTATCTTTTTTTGGAGAAGCACTACGAGAAGGTGGAGTTGGTGTTCGTGCGCCACCATACCGCCGCCAGGGAGGTGAACGAGGAGGAGTTCTTCTACTCTCGCGAAACCGGCGGCACCATCGTGTCCAGCGCACTGAATCTGGTCAATAAAATCATCGAAAAACGCTACCCCGCTGGGCAGTGGAATTTGTATGTGGCGCAGGCATCCGATGGCGACAACTGGGACGACGACTCCAACATCTGTCGTGATCTGCTGGTAAAGCAGTTGATGCCCCAGCTGCAGTATTACGCCTACGTGGAGATTACCCCGCACGATCATCAGTCGTTGTGGCACGAGTACGAAACCGTGGCAGCACAGTTTCCCGAGCGGTTTGCGATGCGCCAGATCGTCGATGCGGGAGATATCTACCCCGTTTTTCGTGAGCTATTCAAGCGCCGCTTGAGTCAAGAGCGCTAGTGCGAGTCGAGGAGGGCGCCATGAGTGTAACCCGCAAGCCCATCGCCACTGGGTCGGACTGGAATTTCAGCGTGCTGGAGCGCTTCGACGAGGAACTCGCCAGGCTCGCCGATGAGTACCGGCTGGATACCTATCCCAATCAGATCGAAGTCATCACCACCGAGCAGATGATGGATGCTTACGCCAGCGTCGGCATGCCGGTGGGGTATCACCACTGGTCGTTCGGGAAGCAGTTTCTTGCCGTGGAGCAGGCCTATAAACGGGGACAAATGGGGCTGGCCTATGAGCTGGTGATCAACTCCAACCCCTGCATTGCTTACTTGATGGAGGAGAATACTTTGATGATGCAGGTGCTGGTCATTGCCCACGCCTGCTACGGTCATAACTCCTTCTTCAAGGGCAACTACTTATTCCGCACTTGGACCGATGCGGAGTCCATCGTCGATTACCTGGTATTCGCTCGCAAATACATCGCGCAGTGCGAAGAGCGCCACGGCGTGCACGCCGTCGAGCAACTGCTGGATGCCTGTCATGCGCTACAAAACTACGGGGTAGACCGCTACAAGCGGCCATCACCCATCTCGGCGGAGGAGGAGGCCAAACGCCAAGACGAGCGCGAGGCGTACCTGCAAACCCAGGTCAACATGCTGTGGCGAACGATCCCCGAGCCGCCGGCTGGCATGGCACCGTTGCCGGGTAGCTTGCACAGCGACGACGACCCGTTGGGACTGCATACGGGCGGTCGCTACCCCTCAGAGCCCCAGGAGAACCTGCTCTACTTCATCGAAAAGAATGCTCCACTGTTGGCCCCTTGGCAGCGTGAGATCGTACGTATCGTGCGTAAGCTGGCGCAGTACTTCTACCCGCAGCGGCAAACGCAGGTAATGAACGAGGGGTGGGCATGTTTTTGGCACTACACGCTGATGAACCGGCTATACGATGAAGGCAAGGTGGATGAAGGGCTGATGCTGGAGTTCTTGCAGTCCCACGCGGCGGTCATCAACCAGCCGGGGTTCGATAGCCCCTATTACAGCGGGCTGAACCCTTACGCTTTGGGCTTTGCCATCTTCATGGACATTAAGCGGATATGTGACGCGCCGACGGCGGAAGATCGTGAGTGGTTTCCCGACATAGCGGGCAGCCCCTGGCGAGACACCCTGGAGTTCGCGATGCGCAACTTCAAGGATGAGTCCTTCATCCAGCAGTTTCTCTCCCCCAAAGTCATTCGCGACCTAAAGCTCTTTTTGATCGTCGATGATGATCAGTCCGAGACGCTGGAAGTCGCCGCGATACATGACGACCGGGGCTACAAGCGTGTTCGGGAGGCGCTCTCCAGCCAGTACGCGCTCTCCGTTCGCGAGCCCAATATTCAGGTGGTGGAAGCCGCCATCCGAGGAGATCGCTCGCTGACGCTGCACCATATTCAAGACAATCGCCGCCCTTTGGGCCGAAGCGTATACCCGGTGATTCGCCATTTACAGCAGCTGTGGGGGTTCCCAGTGCACTTGGTGTCCATGGAGGAGGGAAAAGTGACACGACGCTACCACTGGCCGGTAGAAGAGGAGAGCAAAGAGGCGAGTTGATGGCGAACGTGTTTTATATGTCTTCAAACGTCATCACCCCGCGCAAAGCGCGGGGTGAGTCGTTTTAACCGCTGGCACAGCGTCTTACGCTTTGGCGGTCCAGGATTGGCACCAACCTTCCGGGGCGACACTGTTTTCGGGGAACAGCTGGCAGCCTTGCGTATCGGTATTGAAGAACATGCAGTTAGAGCAGAGTTCGCCCTCTTCGTAAGCAGGGTGATCGCTGGCTTCGCTGGCCACTTCAACGTAGTTGAGCGCCTGGGCGGTAGGTGAGGAGGGATCCAAACGCGGGAGTTCCTGGGCAAAAGCAGTCTTCGACAGGATTCCAGCACCAAACGGCAGGGCGGCGAGGCCTAGCACGCTGTTACGCATGAACTTACGACGGCTCTGATTAGCCATGGTGTCTCCTTATCGTCACGGTCTGACGTTTTGCTACGGTGATCGGGTGGTGGTCCACCTCTTAATACTCCGACAAGTCTTATAAATCGGAGGTCTAAGGTACATGCTAGCGCATGCTCAAAATTAGTGCGAATAACCTTATAAATAGCGCGACAATTAGCCACGCAGGTGAGCAGCGCTTGGCCCTACCCCGCAGGCTGCTATACTCGCCCCGTAGCCTGATATCCACCTTTCATGAGCAACGAGGGCGCCATGCAGAACGCAGTGATCTTGATCAATACCGAAAAAGGCCAGGTAAAAGCAGTGGCCGAGCGTCTAGCCGATGTAGAGGGGATCAGTGAGGTCTACTCTACCTGTGGTCGTTACGACTTAGTCGCCATTGCCCGCACCCGTGACTTCGAGAGCTTGGCAGAACTGGTCACCGAGCGTCTCAATGCGGTAGAGGGGATCAGCGATACTGAAACGTTGAACGCCATGCAGGTGCACTCTCGTCACGATCTGGAAACCATGTTTTCACTCGGCTGGTAACTCTCGCTATCGCGGCAACGGATAGACGAGTGGATGAAAAGAATATCGTAGGGGAGTGACTTCGTTGGGGAATTCGTTCGTGCGCTGGCGTCGCCAAGGGCGACGTCTGGGCATTGCTGTGCTGTTTGTAATCGTAGGTACTGGTCTGTGGGAGTTTCAGGGCCGTCAACATCAAGATGCGTACACGTGGAAAGGCGTGCCCACGTGGGAGTCGTTTCAACCGACGACGTTTCATCGCGTATTGCGCAACGATGGGTTTTTAGCGGGATGGTCGGATGTGCGCGTCGGGGCGCTGTGGGTCAGCTACCAAATCACCGCCGTGCCAGACGATACGCGCATCGGCAGTCGGCCCAATTTCCAAGCAGACTGGCGCACGCTATGGCCCGTAGATACGGACAGCTATTCCGGCAGTGGCTACGACCGAGGGCATCTAGCCCCCAACTATGCCATTGCCGCCGTGCATGGCCGCCGTGCGCAAATCGATACCTTTTTGATGAGCAACATGGCGCCTCAACGGCCTAATTTGAATCGTCAGCTTTGGCAGCGTTTGGAAGAGTCGGTCATGGACCACTTTGCCCCTCGCTTCGAGCGCTTGCAGGTAATCACCGGGCCCATCTACCCGGAGCACTTTATGGATAACGTGTTCAATCGCGTGGGTTTCGTGGAAGTGCCGTCGGCGTTTTATAAAATCATCGTCGCCCCTCACGAAGAGGCGCCGTTAGCGCTAGCGTTCATCATGCCTCAAGACGTAAGAGGCAACGAGCCGCTGGATGACTATCTCGTCACTATCGATGAGGTGGAAGCGCGAACGGGACTGGATTTCTTTCCTGATTTGACACCCGCAATGGAATCCGTACTCGAAGGTGAGTTGCGCACCCAAGGCTGGGCGTTGGAAGAGGTGGCGCGTCGTCCCGGACGCTATCAGTAAATAGGCGGGCGGGGGCTTGACCCTCGCTTGTCGCAATGCGCCACCGTGTTAACGTGCAGGCGCTACAACACACCACGCTAGGGCGGTGATCGGAAAAGCGCATAGGGCACGTGGCTTATACTAGAAAAAATACACAGAGAAAAAGAGAAATAAGAGGGGATAGCATGGATGAAAGAGTGATGCGGAAGGGACCATGTCATGGTGCCCAGGAGAGGACTTGAACCTCCACGTCCGTACGGACACTAGCACCTGAAGCTAGCGCGTCTACCAATTCCGCCACCTGGGCGCATCATCTTTTCGTTTGCAGTTACAGCGCGGCGTTTGTATTCGCATGGTGCCCAGGAGAGGACTTGAACCTCCACGACCATACGGTCACTAGCACCTGAAGCTAGCGCGTCTACCAATTCCGCCACCTGGGCGAATACAAACTAACCTTCTACTGCTGTTACCGCTAACTTGCCGCTGCACCTTATAACGTCATGAAAAGGGGATAACATGATGTTATTTGGTGCCCAGAAGAGGACTTGAACCTCCACGACCATACGGTCACTAGCACCTGAAGCTAGCGCGTCTACCAATTCCGCCATCTGGGCAAGTGGCGCGTATGATACCGGGGCCGTGGTTAAATGCAAGCCCTGAGGCGAATTTTTTAACACTGAAATCATATTAATGCAGCGTTAGGTGGTTGGGTGATTGAACCGGCAGCGCTATACTGCGCCCATGACCAAACAAAACATGACACGCGCTAGCTCATTAACCGCTTGCGCCGACGCCAATAGCGTCGATACCGAATCCCGCCCGCAGTGCCAAGCCGCTGCGCTAACTGTCCGCCTCCCGCAAACGCCATCAAGGATGTTGATCGCATGAAGTACTGGACGTTGAGTGATGATCCGCACGCCGAGCGCGAGGCGCAAAAGTACGATAACCCTGCGCCTAGCCGCGAATACTTATTGGCTGCCCTAGAAAGTTATGGCAAGCCAATTACCCATGAAAACATGAGCCGCATGCTGGGCATCGAGGATGAAGACCATCTCGAAGCCGTGCGTCGGCGCATGGCGGCCATGGAACGCGACGGGCAGGTGCTACGGGACCGTCGTGGCGCCTACGCGCTCATCGACAAGCTCGACCTAATCAAAGGTAAGGTCTTGGGGCATCGCGATGGTTTTGGTTTCGTGCTGCGGGATGACGGTAAGAAGCCAGATCTCGTGTTGCCGCCACGTCAAATGCGTCGTGTCTTTCACGGTGATCACGTGCTGGTACGCATCAGTGGCCGTGACCGTCGCGGCCGTGACGAAGCCACCATTGCCGATGTCATCGCGCGCAATACCCAAACCATCGTGGGTGTCTACCGCAGCAATACCCCGGAGTTTGGGGTGTTGATTCCCGAAAACCCGCGCATTACGCAAGAAGTCATCATACCGCACACCTCCTGTGGGGGGGCAAAGGATGGCCAGGTCATTTCGGCCAGGATCGTGCAGCAGCCCGCTACTCGGGTGCAGCCGGTGGGTGAAGTGATCGAAGTGCTGGGCGAGCGTATGGATCCCGGCATGGAGATCGATATTGCCATCCGCAGCTACGACATCCCTGCCGAGTTTCCGCCAGAGGTGCTGGATCAAACCAGCGACATCTCTGCAGAGGTCTTGGAGGAGGATAAACAGCATCGCGTCGATTTGCGTGATATTCCGCTCGTCACCATCGACGATGAGTCCGCCAAGGATTTCGACGACGCAGTCTGTGCCTGGAAGACCAAGTCCGGTAGCTGGAAACTGTTGGTGGCGATTGCCGACGTTTCCCACTATGTACGCCCCGGCACTGCGCTGGATGATGAGGCGCGCACGCGAGGGAACTCGGTCTACTTCCCGGGCCAGGTCGTGCCGATGCTGCCAGAGCTGCTCTCCAACGGCCTCTGTTCACTGAACCCTCACGTCGATCGTTTGGTGATGGTGTGCGAGATGAACATCTCCAAAACCGGCGCCATCAGTCGCTACTCGTTTTATGAAGCCGTGATGAACTCCCATGCACGCCTGACCTATAACAAGGTGGCGGCGATGTTGGACGGCGAGAGCGAGGAGGGCGAAGCGCTGCGTCGTGAGCATGCGGAACTGGTCAAGCCGCTCAAAAATCTGCACGAGCTGTATGGCCTGCTGCGCTCTGCTCGGGAAGAGCGTGGCGCGATCGATTTCGATACCACGGAAACGGCGATCATCTTCAATGACGAGCGCAAGATCGAAAAAATCGTGCCGCGTACCCGTAACGACGCTCACAAGCTCATCGAGGAGTGCATGCTGGCCGCCAACGTGGCCACGGCGCGCTTCCTGGACAAGCACGACCTTCCAGCGCTCTACCGTATTCACGAGCGTCCCACGCCCGAGCGTTTGGACAAGCTGCGCCTGTTCTTGAGTGAGCTGGGACTTTCCGTCGGAGGGGGCGACGAGCCCACGCCGCAAGATTACCAAGCGCTTCGCGAAGCCATTGCCGACCGACCGGACGCCGATATCATTCAAACGGTCATGCTGCGTTCGATGAATCAGGCCGTCTATTCGCCTCAGAACGAAGGCCACTTCGGCTTGGCGTACCAAGCGTATGCCCACTTCACGTCACCGATTCGCCGTTATCCGGATCTGCTGGTTCACCGCGCCATTCGCTCGGTGATTCGTGGCCCGCGTCAAACCAATACGGTCGTGCGGGTAGAGGGTGCGCCGGTAGAGCCACCGAGCAAATGGTGCCCCTATACCTTCGAACAAATGCTGGAGCTGGGCGAGCACTGCTCGATGACCGAGCGGCGTGCGGATGAAGCGACCCGCGATGTCGAGAGCTGGCTCAAGTGTGAGTTCATGTCCGATAAGCTCGGAGAGACTTTCGAGGGTACGATTGCCTCGGTGACCCAATTTGGCCTGTTCGTGCGTCTCGATGACTTCTATGTCGAGGGCTTGGTGCACGTGACCTCGCTGCCGTCGGACTACTATCACTACGAAGCCGAAAAGCATCGCCTGAAAGGGGAGCGTACCGGCACCACCTACCGCCTGGGGGATGGCTTGACCGTTCAGGTGGCGCGCGTGGACATGGACGACCGTAAAATCGACTTTGGCTTGGCCGATGACAAGCCGCGCCCGCGTCGCCAGCCGCGTAAGCGTCGTGGTGAAAGTGGTGGCCCCAAGGCAGCCGCTGCCCAGGATAAGCCGTCAACGCGTCGTGGCCCGCGCCGCACGCGCAACGGCTCGCGCAAACCATCAGCGAAAAAGGGGTGAGCATGAAGTCGTCGTCTCGACGCCCCTCGCGTACGGCCATTCGCACGCCGGATGGCTTGGATCACGTGTACGGCGTTCACGCGCTGGAGAGCTTGCTAGGGCGTGGCGAGTCCCCTCAGGAGCTGTGGGTTCAGCAGGGGGCGGGTAACCGTTTGAAAGAGTTGGTCGCCACGGCCCAGTCCGGCGGTGCGCGTATCAGAGAGCAGCCCCGTGACGTGCTCGACCAGCTCACCCAGGGCGCAGCGCACCAAGGCGTGGTGGCATTTTGTGCCCCTTTGATGCCCGAAGGTGAAGAGTCGCTGTGGTTGAAACTGCGTGCCTGGCAGGCATCCGCACCGCCGCTGTTGCTGGTGCTGGATGGCGTCACCGATGTGCATAACTTCGGTGCCTGCCTGCGTAGCGCCGATGCCGCCGGCGCCCACGGCGTGATCGTGGCGAAAGACAAGGCCGCGCCGCTCAATGCCACGGTCAGGAAAGTGGCCTGCGGTGCTGCAGAAGTCGTGCCGGTCTATCAGGTCACGAATCTTTCGCGCACGTTGGCCAAGCTCAAAGATGCGGGTGTTTGGATTACCGGTACCGCCGGTGAGGCGGAGGCCAGCGTGTTCGAGATCGACATGACCGGTCCTACCGCGCTGGTGATGGGCGCCGAAGGGAAGGGCATGCGCCGTTTGACCCGCGAAGCCTGCGATAATCTCGCCAAATTGCCCATGGCCGGGCAGGTGTCGAGCTTGAATGTCTCTGTGGCCACCGGTATCTGCCTGTTTGAAGCCGTTCGTCAGCGGCAGCTTGCAAGTTAGCGGCCAGCCCACTAGAATGCTTGCGCCCGTTTATTCATAAGCGGGCGTTCGTATGGGTAACTCATCTGTACGATCAACAGTTCTGCTTGATGCGCTATCTCGGCTGTTCGCGGCCTAGAAAGGGCATTTCAGTTAACTCCTTGCTTCCCTGTCGCCGTTGAGGTATCTGCCCCAGCGCACATCGGAAGCTGCCAAACCGCAAGGAGATTCCATGCGTCATTACGAAATCGTGTTTATGGTCCACCCGGATCAGAGCGAGCAAGTGCCGGCTATGGTCGAGCGCTACACCAGCATCGTTACCGAAAACGCTGGTACTGTGCATCGCCTGGAAGATTGGGGCCGTCGTCACCTGGCTTACCCGATCAACAAGATCCACAAAGCCCACTACGTGCTGATGAACGTTGAGTGCACCGGCGAGACTCTCGAAGAAATCGAGAACATCTTCCGTTTCAACGACGCCATCATCCGCAGCTTGGTCGTTCGTTGCAAAGAAGCGATCACCGAAGCGTCTCCGATGATGAAGCCGGCAGAAGAAAAGCGTCCGCGTCGCGAAGAAAAACCGCGCGCTGAAGCTGAAGAAACTGCCTGATTTTATCCACCGCACGTTTTAAGGAGCTAGTCCATGGCACGTTTTTTCCGTCGCCGTAAGTTTTGCCGCTTCACCGCTGAAGGCGTCAAGCAGATCGACTACAAAGATCTCGACACGCTGAAGGCTTACATCACCGAAACCGGCAAGATCGTTCCGAGCCGCATCACCGGCACCAAAGCACGCTATCAGCGTCAGCTGGCGACCGCTATCAAGCGTTCACGCTACCTGGCACTGCTGCCCTACTCCGATAGCCACCAGTAAGCGTTTAACGTGATGCTGGCACTAGCAAGATGGCTGATGCGTGGTACGCCCTATGCCGCAGGCGGGGCAGCGCTAGCAGCGTTAGTGCCCTGGCTGTTTTGGTTAGGTGCGGCCATTGCGGCGTTAGTGACGCTGCGCAAGGGCTTTGCTCCCGCGCTTCCCGTCATTATCGCTGCGGCATTACCAGCCGGTTTCTGGTGGGCGCAGGGTGATGTGATTCCGCTGGCGAGCGTACTACTCGTTTCGCTCATGGCGGTCATATTGCGCGAGAGGATGCGCTGGAGTGAAGCCTTGATCGTTGGCACCTTAGCGGCCGCGGTCATGGTGCAGCTTGGCATCTTCAGCCCACCGGGCGGCACAGAGCTCATGCTGGAGCAGTTGCGCGAGAGCTCGGAAGAGATCGACCGCATGCTCACAGAGTTTGCCAACCAAGGCGTCGACACGACGACTCTGGCCTCCATGGTGATCGGGGGCGTAACGGGGTTGGTTGTGCTGTTAGCGGCCATCGCATGTTTGGCGCTAGCACGCAGCTGGCAGGCTGGGCTTTATAACCCAGGCGGCTTTCGTGAAGAGTTCCATGCGCTGCGCCTGGCTCCCAAAGAACTCGCTATTTTAGTAGTGCTTGGGGTGGCAGGTATGGTGCTAGGTGCGCAGGCGCTGGCCATGCTTAGCTGGATTCCGCTGTTGATAGCCGGTATTGCGTTAGTGCACGGGTTTATTGGAATAAAGGGGATGAACGGGCTGTGGCTGGTAGCATTTTATGTGCTGCTGATCACGACCTGGCCCACGATTCTCATTGTGCTGCTGTTGGGGCTGATCGATACATTCGCGAACGTTCGCGCACGCCTTGCCCGCAGCAATTGACAAGAGGTTTACGAGATGGAAGTCATTCTGCTCGACAACATTGGTAAGCTGGGCGGCCTGGGTGACAAGGTCACTGTTAAGCCCGGTTATGGTCGTAACTACTTGGTGCCTTACGGCTTAGCCGTACCGGCCACCAAAGAAAACGTAGAAGCGTTTGAAGCACAGCGTGCCGAGCTCGAAGCTCAAGCCGCTGAGCGTAAAGCAGAAGCCCAAGCACGCGCTGAGCAACTGAACGACATCGAACTGTCGTTGGTTTCTAAAGCGGGCGACGAAGGCAAGCTGTTCGGCTCTATCGGTCCGCGTGATCTGGCCGACGCCATCTCCTCTGCTGGCATCGAAGTTGCCAAGAGCGAAGTGCGTATGCCGCAGGGCCCGATTCGTCAAACTGGCGAATACGACATCGACCTCCACCTGCATGCAGAAGTGGACGCCGTTGTACGCGTGGTGGTTGTCGCCGAGTAATCTCGCTCGTCAACGCTAACGCCTCAAAGGGCGCGGGACCTCCCGCGCCCTTTGTCTTTTCTGAGCCGCTGACGAGTGTGATTCGGCCAGTGGTGTGAAGGAAGCAGCCCGGCTAAGATAAGCGCCGTTGGCAATGCGTTACTTTTAAGGAGCTCGCTATGCAGGACCAGCCCTCTGCTGATCAAGAAACGGCGGCGTTAAAGCTGCCGCCGCACTCGCTAGAGGCGGAGCAGTCGGTGTTAGGCGGACTCATGCTAGATAACCAAGCCTGGGATAACGTATCCGAGCGTTTGGTAGCAGACGATTTTTATCGCTATGAGCACCGTTTGGTGTTCAACGTCATGATTCACTTGGCGGAATCGGGACAGCCGCTCGATGTCGTCACGCTTTCTGAAGCGCTGGAAGCGCGGGACCAGTTGGATACTGTCGGCGGGCTTGGGTTTCTGGCGGAGCTTGCCCGCAATACGCCCTCGGCCAGCAACATACGCGCCTACGCGGATATCGTTCGCGAACGTGCCACGCTGCGTAAGCTGATTCGGGCAGCCAACCAAATTGCCGAAGGGGCATTCTCGCCGCAGGGGCGACCTGCCGATGAGCTGTTGAACGAAGCAGAGCGGCTGGTGTTTCAAATTGCCGAAGAGCGCCCCAAAACCGGTGGCCCGATCGGTATGAGCGACCTGCTCACCAAAGCGGTCGACCGCATCGATGAGCTCTTCAACCTCAAAGGGGAGATGACCGGCCTCTCCACCGGTTTCCGCGATCTGGACGAGATGACCTCTGGCCTGCAGCCCTCCGACTTGGTGATCATCGCCGGGCGTCCGTCGATGGGTAAGACGACTTTCGCCATGAACTTGGTCGAGCACGCGGTCATCTCCAGCGACAAGCCGGTCATGGTGTTTTCCATGGAGATGCCCGCAGAATCGCTGATGCTGCGTATGCTCTCTTCACTGGGGCGCATCGACCAAACGCGAGTTCGCTCGGGCCAGCTGGAAGATGAGGATTGGCCGCGACTTACGTCGGCCGTCAATCTTCTAAAAGACAAGCAGCTGTTCATCGATGATACCGCCGCGCTCTCACCCAACGAGATGCGTTCGCGGCTGCGTCGTATCGTACGTGAGCACGGCAACATGGCGCTGATCATGATCGACTATCTGCAGCTGATGCAGATCCCCGGCTTTTCCGAAAACCGTACGGGGGAGATCTCCGAGATTTCGCGCTCTTTGAAAGGCTTGGCAAAAGAGTTCAACTGCCCGGTCGTGGCGCTTTCGCAGCTGAACCGCTCGCTAGAGCAGCGCCCCAACAAGCGACCCGTGATGTCGGATTTGAGGGAGTCGGGCGCGATCGAGCAGGATGCGGACGTCATCGCCTTCGTGTACCGAGATGAGGTGTATAACCCGGACAACCCGGATAACCAGGGTATTGCGGAGCTCATCATTGGTAAGCAGCGTAACGGGCCGATTGGTACCGTCCACATGGCCTTCATAGGCAAGTACACGCGCTTCGAGGACTTGGCACCCGACAGCTATGGCGAAGCGTTTGGCGATTAACTTGAGCGTCATGGGGGAGAACGTATAATGCGCACCCTCATGAGCAGTTCGCCTCGAGCAGATAGAGAGACAGGAGTTACAAATGGCAGGTGGTTTTAGGCGCGGTAACCGCAAACGTCTTCCGAAACTGGAAGGCCGTGGTGAGCTCCAGTCGCTAGAGCGCGAAGGCCCTTTCAAAGAGTGGCTGGGCATGCCCGACCTTTATCGCTACTTTTTGGTGGTAGAAGGGGAGAAGTACAGCTACCAAACCGAAGATGCTGAACTTCCCGTCGCGGTGGGCGATAAAGTGGTCTTTCGTTACAAAGAGACCAAAGGCGGTAACTGGATCGATCGTAACTCGCTGGGCAAGGCGATCGACCCGTCCGAGTATCAATAAGTCGACCATAAGTTGACGATAAAGGCAGGAACTCTTTTCTGTTATTGCCGTCTTAGGCGGTTAGTGCCAAGGTAATATAATTGTCATGGAGCCACGTCATGCTGTGCTCCATGACGATGACCAATAACAGGAGGGAACCATGGAACTGAAAGCGTTAAAACAGTTCGTCGCGAATCACGACAATTTCGAAATTCGTGTCATTACCCATTCGGGTAGCCGTTTTTATCAAGTCGAGCTGGAAGATGTCGAAGGCGAGCGTCACATGCTGATGCAGCGCGGCAAGCCGATGCTGTTTCGCTCACTGGACGACGTTTATTTAGAGCTAAAACGCGCAGGCATTCATCGCGCTTACCTGGTGCAGCACGTGCCCCAAGACGAAGTGATCGGTCGCGACGCTCATTACAGCGCGCCGCTCACCTCGCGTATGCCTCTGGTGTTTTAATTCCTCTGCTGAATCATTGAGCGGCGTTACCCTGACGTTTTTCCCACCACCGCCCCAGCCGAATACGGCGACGGGCAAAGAAACGGTAGCCTGCATCCATCATGCTGCGCAGGCCCGGTAAGCAAGATAGCCTTACCAGCCGCCGGTAGCCCAACACCGCATAGAGGGCCCGGCTGGCGTCCATACCGATGAACCATCTCCCCTCGCGATCTTGCAAATGCAGTTGGCCCATCATGGTGTCGAAACTGCGGCCTACCTCCTCTGGTTTGAACTCGCTGCTCTGAATATCGACGAGCCGAACGCGTGACCGATGGCGATGTTTGGCAAGCCAAGCGACTTCCACTCGGCAAAAGGGGCAATGCCCGTCATGGTAGAGCGTGACCGGGGCCTGGGCATCTAGCGTGGCGAAGCGGCTCATGAGCGTTTCTCCGAGTCAGACGTAGAGGAGGAGTGTTGGGCTGTAGAGGCATAGCCCTTCGTGTGCGCCGGTTGGCCGTAACCGGCGCTGGTGGGTAGTTTGGCAAGGAATTGCTCGGCCTGCTGGCGAATGGCCTCGCGCTTCTCCTCTTTCATGCGTCCTAGCGATCCATAGATGAGCTTCATTCGTGGGTTACGGTTGAGCTGTTCCGCATTGGTTTCCAAAAAATGCCAGTAAAGGCTGTTGAAGGGGCAGGCTTTGGGGCCGGTCATCTGTTTGGGGGAGTAGCGACAGTGTTGGCAGTGATCAGACATTTTGTCGATGTATTTACCCGAGGCGCAGTAAGGCTTGGAGCCCATCAAGCCACCATCGGCGTGCAGCACCATGCCCAGCGTGTTGGGCAGTTCGACCCATTCGCAAGCATCGGCATATACGGCGAGGTACCAATCGCACAGCGCTTCAGGCTTGACGCCGCACAGCAGAGCAAAGTTGCCGGTGACCATGAGGCGCTGAATATGATGCGCGTAGCTATTGTCGATGGTCATTTGAATGGCGCGTTGGAGGCAGCGCATGTCGGTGTTGGCGTCCCAGTAAAACCCGGGCAGCTCGCGGGTGAAGCCTAGCTGGTTTGCCTGCTTGTACCCGGGCATTTGCGTCCAGTAGAGCCCGCGCACGTATTCGCGCCAGCCGAGTATTTGGCGGATGAAACCCTCTACCGCATTGATAGGCGCTTTGCCAGCATGGTAGTGCGCCTCGGCGGCGTCACACACTTCCATCGGTGAGAGCAGACCGATATTCATCGCTGCAGAGAGGCGTGAGTGATACAAAAAGGGTTCTCGGTCGCTGATGGCATCTTGATAGCGGCCAAAGTCTGCCAGCCCGTGTTCGATGAAGTGATTCAGGTCGACCAGTGCCTGCCGCCGGGTGACCGGCAAGTTGAAGGTCTCCATCGTTCCCATGTGATCAGGGAAGTGGTCAGCGGCATCCTGGAGCGCTGCTTGAGTCACGTCATCCTTGCCGTGGTTAGGCAGCGCAGGAAAGCTCAGCGATGCGTCGATGGGCTCGCGGTTGTCATGGTCGTAGTTCCACTGCCCGCCAACCGGCGTGTCGCCTTCCATGAGCAGGCCGGTGCGCTTGCGTTGCTCGCGGTAGAAGTACTCTAGGCGCAGCTGTTTGCGGCCCTCCGCCCAGCGTGAAAAGTCGTCCGGTGTGGTGAAGAAGCGGTCATCTTCCCATAGCTGCCAGGGGAGGGCGTTGTGTTGGCGCTGCTGCATATCGTTCCATAGCCGCCACTCGCCGGGGCGGGTAACGCGAATTTCATCACAGCCATACTGGTTGGCGAGCCGCTCGGCTTCTTCTATCAGCGACTGGGTGTTATCGCCATCATTGATGCGGCTGTAGTGCACCGTATAGCCTTTGTCTCTCAAGGCGTCGGCAAAGTGGCGCATGGCGGCTATGAAAAGACCGATCTTATGCAGATGGTGCGGCACGTAGCGTGCCTCTTCGTCCACTTCGCACATCGCCACCACCGCGTTGGAAGGCGCTTCGCGAAGGGTTGGCAGCGTCAGCGTGAGCTGATCACCCAGTACCAGGAGTAACGGCTTGGACATGAGTTGGCCTGCAGTTATACAAATAATGCTGATAGTATAACTTTATGCCGCGACTTTGCCGAAAAGTGTTAAGATTTTGCCCATTACGTACACCCGAGGAGTTAGCGAGATGGCCGATAGCATCGTGAAGGATCAACCTGGTGAGGGGCGCTTGGCCCACGCGCCCAGCAGCCACCCTGCCGTTCCCCGCGCCAAGGTGGGCGTCGTTCTAGCGAACCTGGGAACGCCCGATGCCACCGACTACTGGTCCATGCGTCGCTATCTCAGCGAGTTCTTGTCCGATAAACGAGTCGTAGATTATGCCGGATGGAAATGGCAGCCTCTTTTGCAGCTCATCATCCTGACCAAGCGTCCGTTCTCCTCGGGCAACGCGTACAAAAGCATCTGGAATAACGAGAAGAACGAAAGCCCGTTGCTGACCATCACTCGGGCGCAAACGGAAAAAATGACCGAGCGCCTGAAAGCGCTTTACGGCGACGATGTCGAGGTCGATTTCTGTATGCGCTACGGCAATCCTTCCACGGACAGCGTGCTCAAACGCATGAAAGAGAAGGGTTGTGAGCGCATCGTCTTCTTCCCGCTCTATCCGCAGTACGGCTCGCCCACTACCGCTACTGCCAATGACCAAGCGTTTCGCACGCTGATGAAAATGAAGTGGCAGCCCTATATCCGTACCGTGCCGGCCTATTTCGAGCATCCGGCGTATATCCAGGCGTTGGCTAACTCGGTACAAGAGGCGTACGACGGCTTCGAGAGCCGTCCTACCAAGCTCGTGGCGAGCTATCACGGCGTGCCGGAGCGCTATTTGATGGAAGGGGACCCTTACCACTGCCAGTGTCAGAAAACCACGCGTCTACTGCGTGAAACGCTGGGTCTGAGCAAAGAGGAGGTCGATACCGCTTTCCAGTCCCAGTTTGGCCCTGAGAAGTGGGTGGGTCCGCAAACGGTGGATCACGTTGCCGAGCTGGCGAAACAGGGGCACAAGCATATTGCCATCCTCTCTCCAGCGTTCTCTTCCGACTGTGTGGAAACCCTGGAAGAGATCAAAGAGGAGATCCACGACAGCTTCATGGAGGCTGGCGGTGAAACCTTCAGCTACATTCCCTGCTTGAATGATCGTGATGATCATATCGACGCCTTGCTGGCGGTGGTCAATAACGAGCTGTCAGGCTGGCTGCCGACACCGTAACGTCACACGGTTGCTATCAAAACCGTCTAGCGTATCGCGCTAGGCGGTTTTTTATTGGAACCGACTTTTCTAGAAAACGAAGCAGGGCTGGTATAAGGTTTGTGTATATAAAATCACACTTATTCAACGCTCAAGCAGCTTATGCAAATGTGTAAGCCGCTGGTTAGGATGAAAAAACGTCACTAGGGAGAAAGCGTCGGATGCAATTTGCCGTATTAATGGGCTTCGTGTTGGCAGCGTTGTCGCCGCTGCTCAACCGCTGGTTTGGAGAGCGCGCAAGCCTCGTGCTTACGCTGTTTCCGGCGCTCCTGGCCGGTTGGCTGCTGAGTCAGGCACCTCTGGTCCTCCAAGAAGGCCCGCAGTTGTTGGCGTGGGCGTGGGTGCCTTCGCTGGGTATCAGCCTGAGTTTTCTGCTCGATGGCCTGTCGTTGCTGTTTGGTTTGCTGATCACGGTGATCGGCACCTGCGTACTGGTTTATGCCGGTGGCTATTTGAAAGGCCACCCCGATGTCGCTCGTTTCCACTTGGCCCTGGTTGCCTTTATGGCATCCATGCTGGGGCTCGTACTCGCCGATGGATTGCTCACGCTCTTTATCTTTTGGGAGCTGACCAGCATCACGTCTTATCTGCTGATTGGCTTCAATCACACGGATATCGAGGCGCGTAAATCTGCGCGGCAAGGTCTATTCGTCACGGTTGCCGGAGGCCTGGCCCTAATGGCCGGGCTGGTGCTACTGGGGGTAGCCAGCGGTCACTGGTCGTTTCATGAGATTCTGCAGTCAGATGAAGACCTACGTCAGCATGCTCTCTACACTCCCATGCTGATCTGTCTGTTGCTGGGGGCCTTTACCAAGTCGGCACAGTTCCCGTTTCACTTTTGGTTGCCCAACGCCATGGCCGCTCCGACCCCCGTATCGGCTTATCTGCACTCTGCCACCATGGTGAAAGCGGGCATTTATTTACTGGCGCGGCTGCAGCCAGAGCTGGGCGGCACGACCATGTGGATGACGCTGCTCTCTGTGGTCGGGGCAACGACCATGCTGACCGGCGCTTTCCTGGCGATTCACCACACCAATATCAAGAAGCTGTTGGCGTACTCGACGATCATGGCGCTGGGGACGTTGACCATGCTATTGGGGATTGGCTCGGAGTACGCCATGACCGCGTTTGTCACCTTCTTGCTGGCCCACTCCTTGTATAAAGGAGCGTTGTTTATGGTCGCGGGTATTCTGGACCATGAAACGGGCACCAAAGACGTGACTGCCATGGGAGGGCTACGCAGCGTCATGCCCGTGACGGCAGTGATTGCCATGGTGGCGGCGCTTTCTCTGGCGGGGGTGCCGCCGCTGCTGGGCTTTATCGGTAAAGAGCTGATGCTGGAAGCAGCGCTAGGCGCCGAGCGCGTTCAATGGATGTTGGTGGTGTTTGCCTTCCTAGCCGCCGTTCTGACCATTGCGGTGGCGGCCATCATCGCGCTGAGACCTTTTTATGGCGCACGCCATGAGACGCCCCAAACGCCACATGAGGCGCCGCTGAGCATGCTGATTGGCCCCGCGCTGCTAGCCTTTGGCTCCCTCGCGCTGGGTTTGGCGCCAGCTATGTTGGGGGCTGACGCGTTATTGACGTCGGCCGCCACGGCCGTTGCGGGGCAGTCACTGCCGGTCTCGCTATCGTTGTGGTATGGCATCAATGTGGCGCTGATCATGTCGGTGGTTAGCCTGATGCTCGGTTTCTTGCTCTTCAAACGGTGGGACAGCGTGCGCGGCCAGCTAGCCAGATTGTCGCCCGTGATGCGCTACGGCCCTGAAGCGAGCTATGAAGGGCTTATGAACGGCATCGTGCATTTTTCGGAATGGCAAACGCGCGTGCTACAAAATGGCTACATGCGTAACTACATTCTGGTCATGCTGGTGGTGCTCATTGCGCTGATCGGTAACTCCATCCTACTGCGCCATTCGCCTCAGCTGGCGCTTACGCTAGACGTGCGTTTTCACGAAGTGATCGTGGTGGGCACCATGGCCATGGGGGCTCTGTTTGCCACGATTTCACGCTCCCGCCTGGGGGCGGTGGTATCCGTGGGGATCATGGGCTTCTCGATTGCGCTGATCTTCATTCTCTTCAGCGCGCCAGACCTCGGGATCACGCAGCTGCTCGTGGAGACCATGACGGTCATCCTTCTGGTACTGGTGCTCTTCCGCTTGCCGCGTTTCTCCAACCTCTCCACCCATCTGGAGCGCATTCGCGACGGGGCCGTGGCGGCAACCATGGGCGTGCTGATTTTCCTGCTGATCATGACCGCTTGGAGCATCGACCAGTTCGAAACCATTTCGACCTATATGGTGGAAAACAGCGCACCGCTTGCCCATGGCCGGAATATCGTCAACGTCATCTTGGTCGATTACCGTGCCCTCGATACGCTGGGTGAGATGTTCGTGTTGGCGCTGGCCGCGATTGGCGTGATCGCCATGCTGAAGCTTCGCCACGGTGGAAAGGCAGGCAACACCGCGGACGGCGAGAAAGCCAGCGTGAAGGAGCCCTACGATGGTTAAGTCAGGCACGATTATTTTGAATACGGCGGCGCGCTTTCTTATGCCGCTGCAGCTCATGTTTTCGGTATTTCTGTTACTGCGAGGCCACGATGAGCCGGGGGGCGGCTTTATTGCTGGGCTAGTGGCTGCGGGCGCCTTCACCTTGTACCTGTTCGCCTTTGGGGTGAGTGCCACCAAGGAGGTGCTGCGCATGGTCGACCCACGGGATTTGATTGGCGCAGGCCTGCTGTTGGGGATGATCTCGGTGGTACCCGCGTGGTTCATGGGGCAACCCTTTCTTACCGCCCAGTGGTGGACGATTCCGGTGATCGACTTCAAAGCCTCGACGCCGCTGATTTTCGATATCGGGGTGTACTTGGCGGTACTGGGCTCGGTCACCGGCATGGTCATGGCGCTGATGGAGGTGGATAAAGATGAGCCTTGAGTTACCCCTTCCGATGACCGCAGGAGGATACCCATGGAACCGTTGATGGCATTGGCGATTGGCCTGCTATACGCGACCGCTATTTTCATGATGTTGCGCCGCTCCATCGTCAAGCTGGTGATTGGCTTATTGCTGCTTTCCAACGCCGCCAACTTGCTGATTTTTACCACCGCTGGGATGACCCGAGGCGCGCCGCCGCTGATCCCCGAGGGGATGATGCAGCCGCTTGGCGAAGTCGCTGACCCGCTGCCACAAGCGGTGGTGTTGACCGCCATCGTGATTGCTTTTGGGGTACTGGCGTTTGCGGTGGTGCTGATTCGCCGGGCCTACGAAATCGTTAAGGCAGATGATTTGGACAAGATGAAGGATACCGACACGTGAGGCCTGAAGTCGCACTTCCCATTCTACTGCCGCTGCTTTCGGGGGCCGTTTCGCTGATGTTCTGGCGCTCGCGGCCCATGCAGCGCTTTATCGCCGTCGCGGGCAATGTCGCGTTATTCCTCGTGAGCCTTTGGCTGTTTGTCGCGGTGTTGGAGGATGGCTACATCACCATGCAAATGGGTAGCTGGCCAGCGCCGTTCGGCATCACCCTCGTCGCCGACATGCTCAGTGCGGTGATGATTCTGCTCACCGGGATCATTGGCTTGGCCATGGGGGTCTACTCGCTGGCGACCACTGGTCGAGGGCATGAACGGTTTGGCTACTATCCCCTCATGCATCTGCTGCTGGCCGGTGTGGCGGGGGCTTTTCTGACTGGCGATATCTTCAACCTCTATGTGTGGTTCGAAGTCATGCTGGTGGCCTCGTTTGCGCTACTGACGCTGGGAGGCGAACGCGCGCAGATGGAAGGGGCCATCAAGTACGTGACGCTCAACCTGCTGGCGTCAGTGATTTTCCTCAGTGCCGTTGGGTTGCTCTACGGGACGGTGGGGACACTCAACATGGCCGATATCGCCCTGCGCATGGATGTCGCCGAACACAGCGGCATGGTCGAGGTGTTGGCAGTGATGTTCATGGTGGCCTTTGGTATCAAGGCGGCCGCTTTTCCGCTGTTTTTCTGGTTGCCCGCCTCTTACCATACGCCGCCTGTGGCGGTCTCCGCGCTGTTTGCGGGCCTGCTGACCAAGGTGGGGGTTTACTCGCTGTTTCGGGTGTTCACGCTGATTTTCGATCAGACCATGGGCTACCTTCAGGACATCATGCTGTGGGGGGCGGTCATCACCATGGTGACCGGCGTATTGGGCGCCGCCGCCCAGTACGAGTTTCGACGTATCCTCTCGTTCCATATCGTCAGCCAAATTGGCTATATGTTGTTGGGGCTGGCGCTCTACACACCGCTGGCGATTGCCGGCGGCGTGTTCGCCATCATGCACAACATCATCGTCAAGACGAACTTGTTCTTGATCAGCGGTATTACACATCGCCTGCAGGGCACTTATCAGCTCAAGAAGATGGGCGGGCTCTATCGTGAGCGTCCCTGGCTGGCCGTGGCGTTTTTCATCAGCGCTTTCTCTCTGGCGGGCATCCCACCGCTATCGGGCTTCTTTGCGAAGTTCGTGCTGGTGCGTGCAGGCCTGGAGGCCGAGGCATACGTGGCGACCGGCATTGCCTTGGCCGTGGGGCTGATGACGCTCTACTCCATGGTGAAGATCTGGAACGAAGTGTTCTGGAAAGCGCTGCCGGAGGAGAACCAAGTGCCGCAAACGCCGACTCCGACAGGGGACGATGGGCGATTATTGAAGCCTAGCCTGTGGATGATGTATCTGCCTGTCGTGGTGCTCGCGACGATGTCGCTGCTGATTGGCGTCTTTGCAGAGCCCCTCATGCTGGTGATGAACCAAATAGGGGAGCAGTTGATGACGCCTTCAGGCTATATCGAAGCGGTTCTGGGCGCCTCCGCCAGTGCAGAAGCGGCGCTGCTGGAGCCCGTCGACATACAGGCCGAACGTGTCGATAACCACCTGGAGGAGACACCATGACGGGCGCCATTTGGAACCTTTTGCTTGGTTTGGCCTGGGTACTGCTCAGCGGCGATTTCTCCGGGTTGAACTTATTGGTGGGGATGATTTTTGGCTACATCGCGTTGCTGCTGATCGAGCCTCAAGTCGACGGGTTGAAGGGCTATCCGGCCCGCGTGCCGCGCTTCATTGGCTTTCTTGGATTTTTCATCAAAGAGCTGGTGCAGGCTAACCTGCGCGTGGCGTTCGATATCTTGACGCCGCCGTGGCACATGCAGCCAGGGGTCATCGCTTTGCCGCTTTCGGCGCGTACCGAGATGGAGATTACCATGGTGGCCAATTTGATTTCCCTGACGCCTGGGACCCTCAGTTTGGACGTGTCGGATGATCGTAAGGTGCTGTATATCCACGCGATGTTCCTAGATGACGAAGAGGAGCTGCGACGCAACTTGAAAGAGATGGAACACCGGGCACTGGAGCTATTTCGTTAATGGAAACCGTGATCTTAATCAGTCAGGTGATTATGGGGCTCGCGCTGGTACTCACGTTCGTGCGCGTGGTCCGCGGCCCCAGCCTGCCAGACCGCGTCGTGGCACTGGAGCTGTTCTCGACGACGGTCGTAGGCCTGGTCGGCGTGTATGCCATTCAATCGGGCGTCTCCAGCTTTTTGGATGCGGCCATCGTCATCGCGCTGATGGGCTTTTTGGCTGCCATTGGCTTTGCACGCTTTTTGGAACGAGGAGGGCCGCGGGATGATTGACGTCATCAAGGGCGCCATGCTGCTCACGGGCTCGAGCTTCATGCTGTTGGCTGCCGTGGGGTTACTGCGCTTGCCCGATTTGTTGACCCGCATGCACGCCACCACCAAGGCGGCGGCCCTCGGGGTAATCCTCATCATGCTGGCCTCGGCCATGCATTTTGCCGAGGTAGGGGTCGTCGCGCGTTCGTTCGCGATCATCGTATTCATCTTGATCACTGCGCCCATTGCCGCCCACGTGATTGGCAGAGCTGGCTACTTCGTAGGCTCTCGGCTTTGGAGCGGCACGGTCAAAGATGAGCTGCGCCCTAACTACGATCCGCTCACCCACGAGCTGAAAAGCGGTATGGAGACGCAAGAAAACGCCAAGCGTCACCCACGTAATACCGATCCCGACTAACGTTAGGAGTCAACGTTATCGATGGAAGCCACCCGAGTTGGGTGGCTTTTTTTATGCCCATCGTAAAAGAGCGCAGGTGCGTGTTACGGCAAAGTCGAGGTGTCAATTTATATACAATAATTGTACTGTATAAGTTATTATGTCCATGTATTACGGCGTGGCGTGGCACAGCCAGCACGCAGCGAGATGAATAGATGAGACGTAAACAAGACTTACCGCAAAAAGACTGCGTTCAATGCCAGCGCCCATTTACTTGGCGGAAAAAATGGGCGCGCTGCTGGGACGAGGTGCGCTTCTGCAGCGAACGCTGCCGTCGCGAGGCCAAGCAGCACAGCACGCCGAGGAGGCAAGAGCATGAACAGCACGACTGATATTGTCTGGCTGCAGGACAATCTGCGCGTCGCCGACAATCCTTTATTACATTTCGAACATTTCCCACACCAGCTACTTTGTCTGTACGTGCTCGACCAGCGTTGGTTAACGGCTGCCGTGCCGGGGGAGTCCACGCCCAGGCTGGGTCCAGCGCGGCTGCGCTTTTTATGGCAAAGCCTGATGGAACTGCGTGGCGAGCTGTTGCAGCGTGGCAGCGATCTGTTAGTGCGTATTGGCGACCCGGCCGAGGTCGTGGTCGAGTTGGCGACCACGCTCAATGCGCGGCAAGTGCGGGTAGCCGAACACTCCGGCTGTGAAGAGTCGGATAACATCACCCGTGCGGCTGCCAACCTGCCCAAAGGCTGTCAGCTCTATCGTGCGGATAGCGGTTACTTGATCGATGCCGCTGCGCTGCCGTTCGATCTAGCAGACCTGCCAGCCAGCTTCTCTGCCTTTCGGCGTAGCGTCGAAAAGCAGTGTGAAATACCGGCTCCCAAGCCTGCGCCAATCACCTTACCGTGTTGGCCCGAAGGCGCGCCGCGCGGTTTCCCGCCGTTAAAATCCGTGTGTGAAACCAGTGCGGCCTGGCAGCCCGACCAGCGTCAGGGGTTCGTGTTCGTGGGCGGCGAGTCGGCGGCCAATGACCGATTACAGCACTATATCTGGCGTCAGAACGGGGCGGAGTCTTACAAGAAAACGCGTAACGGTCTGTTGGGTGCCAACTTTTCGACGCGTTTTTCTCCGTGGCTTGCCCGTGGCTGCTTGTCTGCTCGTCAAGCGCATCGAGAAGTCAAAGCATGGGAGTCCGAACACGGTAGCTGCGAATCGAGCTACTGGATTGTCTTCGAGCTTCTATGGCGCGACTACTTTCACCGCGCCGCACAGTTGGAAGGGGCCTCCCTGTTTGGTCGGGAGTCGCTGCCGCCAGCGAGCGAAGCCTTCGACACTTGGCGCAACGCGGAGACCGGCGTGCCGTTCATTGATGCGGCCATGCTCGAATTGAAGCGAACCGGCTGGATTTCCAACCGTGCCCGTCAGAACGTCGCCAGCTTCTTGGTAAAAGATTTGCAGGTAGATTGGCGGCTAGGCGCTTGGTGGTTCGAGCACTGCCTGATCGACTACGACGTGGCCAGCAACTGGGGCAATTGGCGCTACATTGCCGGGGTTGGGCGTGATCCGCGTCAGGATCGCTATTTCAATGTGTTGAAGCAAGCAGGGCATTACGATCCGAAAGGGCTGTACGTGGCCTATTGGTTACCCGCGCTGGAATCGTTACCCTTCGGTCTGGAGCGCCAACAGCCTTGGCGAGTGGCGCCTTCTCAATTTCAACCGCCCTGCGTGCTACCGGATGAGTGGCAGCGCTGGTTGATTGCCGCAACCGAATTCGAAGAGACGGATGAGTAACGATGGCGTTAATGGAGAGTGATCGGCGCGTCGCCTGGGGATTGGGCTTGGCGGGGCTGCTGCCGTTCATCGGTGGCGGCCTCGCCGCTTGGTGGGCACCGCCTGTCTGGCAGGTCAGTGCCATCTATGGCTTTACTTACTACAGCGCCGTGATTTTGTCGTTTTTAGGGGGCATTCATTGGGGCAGTGCGCTTCAGGTGCCCCGTGACAACAACGTACGGCGGCTAGTACTGGCCATGGTGCCCAGCCTGATTGCGTGGCCTGCTTTGCTGTTCAACACGGTGACCGGGCTTTGGGTACTGTTGGCAGGATTTCTGTTGATGGGGGGCTACGATATTAGCCGGGAAGGGCGCGAAGGCTTTCCCAAGTGGTACCTTACCTTGCGCTGTGTGCTAACGGCGGTCGTCGCCATATTCCATCTTATCGTGTTGTGGCGCTTGTCTCTCTGAGGCTGGTAACTCGCTTGTTTCTGAGCCATCATCAGCCTCACGCTAAGGATTGCCGAGAGATGAGTACTATGACGTCAAGCCCCAAGTCATTCACACGTAATGGTTCATTACGTGCCCGCCGCCATTTGCTATGGCCGCTGTTAGCCGCTGCGGCGGCAGCCACTTTTTACGCCCCTGCAGTGATGGCTAGCCCCCAGCTCATGACGGAAGTCGATGCCCGCGCGGCCGAAGAGGTGCGCTACGGTAACTTCAATGAGTGGCTCCGCGAGTTCCGCCGCTATGCGGCGAACCAAGGCATTAGCGAGGCGACCCTCGCATCGGCGTTCGATGGGCTGCGCTACCGCGAACGGGTCATTGAGTTAGATCGTTACCAGCCTGAGTTCGTCCGCGCGATTTGGCAATATTTGGACAGCGCCGTATCGAGCACGCGTGTCGCCAACGGTCAGGAAAAGCTCGCACAACATCGCGACACTGCTCAGGCGATGCAGCAGCGCTATGGCGTGCCCGCTGAGATCATCGTAGCGATTTGGGGCGTCGAGAGTAACTACGGCAGCAATTTTGGTGATTTTTCGACGCTCGAATCCCTCGCAACACTGGCTTACGACGGCCGCCGCCGGGAGTTCGCCCGGGGTGAGCTGCTGGCAGCGCTGCGTATCATCGATCAAGGGGATATTGCGGCCGAGCAGATGAAAGGCTCCTGGGCCGGGGCGATGGGGCATACCCAGTTCATTCCCAGCAGTTTCGAAGCCTACGCCGTGGATGGCGATGATGACGGGCGACGCGATATATGGGGCAGTATTCCCGATGTCATGGCGTCGACGGCGAACTATCTGGCGCGCGCTGGCTGGCAGGCAGGCCAACCCTGGGGCGCCGAGGTCAGGCTACCCGACGACTTTGATTACGCGCAAACCGACCGCAAGAGCAGCGCCGACTGGGCTGCCCAGGGCGTGCGTGCCGTTCGTGGCGAGCTGCCGACTTTCGATAGCGCTGCGGTTATTGTTCCCGCCGGAGCGAGCGGTCCTGCGTTTATCGTCGGTCCCAACTTCCGTGCGATTCTGCGCTACAACAACGCCACGAGCTATGCTCTGGCGGTGGCGACACTGGCTGATGCCATCGCTGGCCGTGACGGCATCGCACAGTCATGGCCAAGAGATGAGGCACCTTTGACGCGAGACGATGTCCGAACGCTCCAGCAGCGGTTGAACGAGGCCGGTTACGGCGTGGGTACGGCAGATGGCATCATGGGGCCGAATACCCAAGCGGGCCTGAGGGCGTTTCAGCGCGACCAAGGGCTCGTACCGGACGGCTTTGCGACTCAGTCGCTGCTGGAGCGGCTGCGCTAGGTAATATGCGCGGCTACGGTTGTTACGCATGATTCGAATCGTCAATGCCTCACCAAGGATGAGTCGTTATGGGAAAAGCAGGTCTAGGAGTATGGGGAGCCAGCGTGCTGGCCAGTGCTTTACTGATGGGAACGAGCGCGCAAGCGGAAGACAAGGTGTTTGGTTGGGTCGAAAACGCCTACATCGAGCCGTGGGGGATTGCCGTCAAAGCCAAGCTGGATAGCGGTGCGTTGACCTCTTCACTCGATGCCCGCGACATTGAAATGTTCGAGAAAGAGGGGGAAGAGTGGGTTCGCTTTCGCCTGAAGCTGGAAGATCAAGACAGTGGTGAAACGTTCAGCGACCAGATCGAGCGTCCGCTCTACCGTGAGCAAACCGTTCGAGGCGCTGGTGGCCGCGACGAGCGTCCGGTCGTGCTCATGGATGTTTGCATGGGCGATACCGTGTATGAAGAGCAGTTCAGCCTACGCAACCGTGAAGAGATGAACTACCCGCTGCTGCTAGGACGCCGCACCATCAGTCATTTAGGCTTGTTAGACGTGCGTAATACCTTCCTGCAAGAGCCCGGGTGTGGAGAAAACGCCCCCTACGTTCCCCACGACCCAGAAGACGAGCAGTCTTGATCGTCTAATTAGGCATGACTCAAAACAGCCGTGACAGCAGCGCCGTCACGGCTGTTTCGACGCGCAAAATGCGTGGACCCAAGTGCATGCCTTCGCACCCTGCTTGAATTAGCTGTTCGACTTCCCATGGAATGAACCCGCCTTCTGGGCCGACCAGCAGCAGCGTTGGCGTATCGATACCGCGTGGGCAGGCATTCTCCATGCCGGGGTGGGCGACCAGCCCGCGGCGCTCTGCCAACAGCTCAGGAAGCTGCTCCTCTAGAAACGCTTTGAACCCTTTGCACAGCGTCACGTTGGGCAGCTGCGTATCCCGCGCTTGTTCAAGGCCCAGCACGAGATGCTGGCGAATCTTGTCGGGCCGCAGCTCTGGCGATTGCCAGTAGCTCTTCTCCACCCGTTTCGTATGCAATAACGTGATCTCTTTCACGCCCAGCGCCGTGACGTGCTCCAGCGTTCGCGCCAACATACGCGGGCGTGGCAGGGCCAGCACGAGATGAACGGGCAGGGCGGGAGGTGGCGTCTCCTTGAGCTCCTCCAGTGCGAACAGCGCCTGGTCAGGGCTGAGCGCTACCAGCGTGGCCTTTCCCATGGCACCGCCCTGAATGCCTACTGTGAGTCGGTCTCCCTCCTGAGCGCGATGCACGTCATGTAGATGGGTCAAGCGGCGCGCATCGGTAATCCGAGCGTGGTGAGCGTCGACCTCGCTCGGGTCTAGCAGTATCAAATTCATAGTCGTCGTCTATTGGTCAAAGGAAAGGCGTGCTTACCACCACTAATCCGCTAAGCTGGCTTGCATGGGCGCGTGTTGCAGGCACAATAGCAGCAACGGCGACAAAAGCCTTTATCGCGTTTAAGGAGATGCGCTGTGCGCGTAATTCGTAAATATGCCAACCGCAGGTTGTACGACACCCAGCAGAGCCGTTACGTCACGCTCGAGGATCTGCGGCGTCTCATCATTGAAGAAGAGCCGTTTCGCGTCGAAGATGCGAAAAGCGGCGAGGACCTGACGCGCACCATTCTACTGTCGATCATTATCGAACAAGAGCAGGCGGATAGTGAAGCCGAAGTGTTTTCGAACGATCTATTGGCGCAGCTGATTCGTGTGTATGACATGTCGTCACCGCTGCCGTTGGCGCGCTATTTGGAGCAGGGCACGCAGCTAATGCTGGAGCAGCAAAAGCGCATGCAGACTCAGTGGCAGCAAGCCATGCGCCACTCGCCCATGGAATTCATGCGTGAGTTGGCCGAAGAGAATATGCGCTTTTGGCAAAACGCGCTCCATCAGCCCAATCCATCGGACGATGACGATACGTCGGATAAGCGTTCCTAAGGCCACGTTTTACGGTCCGTTGTGGCATAATGCCGCCCATCGACGCTCTCCCGTTTGAGAAGGATACCCATGAAAGTTTTGATGATCGGTGGCGGTGGCCGCGAACATGCTCTGGCTTGGAAACTTGCCCAATCCCGTGATGTCGAGCAGGTGTTCGTCGCGCCTGGCAATGCAGGCACCGCGACAGAGCCCAAGCTGACCAATGTTGCGATTGGCGCAACCGACCTGGAGGCTCTGGTGGCGTTTGCGCAGCAAGAGCAGGTAGCGTTGACCGTCGTTGGCCCTGAAGCGCCGCTCGTCGAAGGCGTCGTAGACCGCTTTCAAGCCGCCGGTTTGACGATTTTCGGCCCCAGCCAGCGCGCGGCTCAGCTCGAAGGGTCCAAGTCGTTCACCAAAGACTTTCTGGCCCGCCATGCTATTCCCACAGCGGCCTATCAAACCTTCACGGCTGTAGAGCCTGCGTTGGCGTATCTAGCCGACATGGGCGCGCCGATCGTCATCAAAGCCGACGGCTTGGCGGCGGGTAAAGGCGTCATCGTAGCCATGAGCGAGGCCGAAGCCGAGGCGGCGATCCGCGATATGCTCGAAGCCAACGCCTTTGGTGATGCGGGCGCCCGTGTCGTCATCGAAGAGTTTCTCGAAGGTGAAGAGGCGAGCTTCATCGTCATGGTGGATGGCGACAACGTCGTGCCCATGGCCACCAGCCAGGATCATAAGCGTGCCTACGACGGCGATACCGGCCCCAATACCGGGGGCATGGGAGCCTACTCACCGGCGCCCGTCGTCACGCCAGAGGTCGATGCGCGGATCATGGAGCAGGTCATTCTGCCCACCGTGCGTGGTATGGCGGCAGAGGGAAATGCGTATACCGGTTTCTTGTATGCAGGCCTGATGATCGATCCACAGGGCAACCCTAAAGTGATCGAGTACAACTGCCGGTTCGGTGATCCAGAAACCCAGCCGATCATGATGCGTCTGACTTCAGATCTGGCGGCGCTCTGCCTGGCAGGCGCCAAAGGCGAGCTGGCCGGCAAACAGTGCGAGTGGGACCCCCGCGCAGCCGTGGGCGTGGTGCTGGCCGCTGGTGGGTATCCTGGCAATTACCGTAAAGGCGACGTGATTCACGGCTTGGCCGATGCCGAGCGGGCGCAGTGCAAGGTCTTCCACGCGGGGACGGCGCAAAATGCAGAAGGTGAGATCACTACGGCCGGTGGGCGCGTGCTGTGTGTCACGGCCTTGGGCGACAGCGTCTCGGCGGCTCAGCAGCAGGCGTATCGAGGGGTTAGCGCGATTCATTGGGAAGGCGTCGAATTCCGCCGTGATATCGCCTTCCGCGCCATTGCGCGGGAGCAGTAAAAAGCGACTTTTCCCGGTCATATCGTCACCCGACAAGGAGTAAAGCAATGGAGCGTGTCTCGCTGGACTTCCCTTTGGCAGCGGTCATTCATCGCCATTCGCTGACGGTGCGGGTGACGGATATGAATTATGGCCGCCACTTGGGGCACGATGCCCTGGTGTCGCTGCTTCATGAGGCGCGAGCGAAGGCCTTTATGGCCTTGGAACTGCCGGAGTGGGATATGCACGGCTACCCCAGCGTGGTCGTGGATCTCGCCGTGCAGTATCAACAGGAGGCGCGCTTTCCTGACGCGCTGGTCATCGAAACGGCGGTGCCCGAGCCCGAGGGCAAAGCGTTGACGATCTATCAGCGGGTCATCAAGGCAGATACGGGCGATGTCGTAGCGACCGCGCGAGTCAATAAGCTGCTGCTGGACCTGGCGGTGGGTCGGCCGGTGGCGATTCCCGATGCGCTAAAGCAAACGCTGGCGGATGCCCGGGGGGGATAAATGTCGCGAGAATATCCCATCATCGCGGTGACGGGCTCGTCAGGGGCGGGGACCACGACCGTCCGCCGCAGTTTCGAGCGCATGTTCCTCCGTGAAGACGTGCATGCGGCCATGGTGGATGGCGACGCTTTCCACCGCTATACCCGCGATGATCTCAAACGTATTTTCCGCGAAGAGCCGGAGCGTAAGGACGAGCTGTCTCATTTTGCCGTCGAGGCCAACCTGCTCGACCGCTTGGAAGGCCTGTTCATCGAGTACGGAGAGCACGGTACTGGCACGTTTCGGCACTACATTCACGCGGAAGACAAGCAGAAAATCGAGGCGGGTTATCGCGTAGGCACTTTCACCGAGTGGCAGTCACTGCCCTGCGGTACCGACCTGCTCTTTTATGAAGGGTTGCATGGCGGCTTGGTGACGCAAGAGTACGATATTGCCCGTCACGTCGATTTGCTGGTCGGCGTGGCACCGACGATGAACCTCGAGTGGATTCAAAAGATCGACCGTGACACCAAACTGCGCGGCTACTCTCAGGAAGCGGTCATTGATACCATTTTGGGGCGTATGGATGATTACGTGCGCTATATTCAGCCGCAGTTTTCGCGTACCCACATCAATTTCCAGCGGGTGCCCACGGTCGATACCTCCAACCCCTTCGAAGTGCAGGATATTCCCACCGATGCCGAGTCGTTCGTGGTGATTCGTTTTCGTGACCCGTCGACGGTGGATTTTCCATGGCTGCTGGCGATGATCCAAGATTCTTTTATGACCCGTCCGCATACCCTGGTGGTGCCCGGTGCTCGTATGTCCTTGGCGATGGAGCTGATACTCGCACCGCTGGTTCGCCACCTGCTATCGCAGCGCCGTTTTCGCTAAGGCGGCGCTGCTCGACCGACCATAAACGCGCCAAACGTAAGGAGGCTGCGATGGAGTGCCTATTCTGTAAAATCATTAACCGCGAGATTCCGGCAGACATCGTGTTCGAGGATGAGCACGTACTGGCGTTCAACGATATTAACCCCCAGGCGCCAACGCATCAGCTCATCATTCCTAAAAAGCACATCCCAACGCTAAACGATATCGAAGCAGACGACGTGGCGCTCGTAGGTCGCTTACAGCACACCGCGGCACAGCTCGCCAAACAGCAAGGCTTCGCGGAAGATGGCTATCGAGTGGTGATGAACTGCAATGAGATGGGTGGGCAGACCGTCTACCATATTCATATGCACCTACTGGGCGGGCGTGAGTTTACTTGGCCCGCGGGATGAGACATTCGTCAGACACGTTCCCATCGTCATAAAAAAAGCCCTGCATGAGCAGGGCTTTTTGCACCGAGGAGCACGACGTTAGGCGTCGATACGCTTGTACTTCATGCGCTTCGGCGTGTCGTTACCGACGCGTTTTTTGTGGTCCTCTTCGTACTCGGTGTAGTTACCGTCGAAGAACACCACTTCGGAATCACCTTCGAACGCCAAAATGTGCGTGGCGATACGATCCAGGAACCAACGGTCGTGAGAGATCACCATCGCGCAGCCGGGGAAGGCGAGCAACGCCTCTTCCAGAGCGCGCAGCGTTTCGATGTCCAGGTCATTCGAGGGCTCATCCAGCAACAGTACGTTAGCCCCCTGTTTCAGGGTCTGCGCTAGCTGCAGGCGACCCCGCTCACCGCCGGACAGCTCATCCAAACGTTTTTGTTGGTCGTTGCCCTTGAAGTTGAAACGGCCCACGTAGGCGCGTGAGGAGACTTCATAGCCGTTGATATTGAGAATGTCCTGCCCGTCTGACACGGCTTCCCAAACGGTCTGTTTATCGTCTAGCGCATCGCGCAACTGCTCGACGTAAGCGATGTCGACGGTTTCACCGATCACCACCTCACCGGCATCCGGCTGTTCTTTACCGGTGACCAGCTTGAACAGTGTCGATTTACCCGCGCCGTTACCACCCACGATCCCGACGATGGCGCCAGGGGGGATGGTGAAGGAGAGGTCTTGGTAGAGCAGCTTGTCATCGAAACGCTTGGTGACGTTGTGGAACTCGATCACCTTGTCACCCAGGCGCGGGCCAGGCGGAATGTAGATCTCGTTGGTCTCGTTACGCTTCTGGAAGTCGCCAGACTGCATTTCTTCGAAGCGGTTAAGGCGCGCTTTGCTCTTCGCCTGGCGGCCTTTGGCATTGCTGCGCACCCATTCGAGCTCTTGCTTGATGGCTTTCTGACGAGACGCTTCTTGCTTCGCCTCTTGGGTCAGGCGCTGCTCTTTCTGCTCCAGCCACTGGGAGTAGTTGCCTTCGAACGGAATGCCCTGCCCACGGTCAAGCTCGAGAATCCAGCCCGCAACGTTGTCCAAGAAGTAGCGGTCGTGGGTGATTGCCACGACGGTGCCATTGTAGTCGTGCAAAAAGCGCTCCAGCCAAGCCACGGACTCTGCATCCAGGTGGTTGGTGGGCTCGTCGAGTAACAGCATGTCAGGGCTGGAGAGCAGCAGACGACAGAGCGCCACACGGCGACGCTCACCGCCAGAGAGGTTGCCGACTTTGGCCTCCCATGGCGGCAGGCGTAGAGCTTCGGCGGCCACTTCTAGTTTGCGCTCGATGTTATGCGCGTCTGCCGCTTCGATGATGTTTTCTAAACGTGCTTGCTCGCTGGCAAGGGCATCGAAGTCCGCGTCAGGTTCAGCGTAAGCGGCGTATACCGCATCGAGCTTTTCCTGTGCTTCTTTGATGGCACCCAGCGCTTCTTCGACGGTATCACGGACGTTTTTCTCGTCATCTAGCTGCGGCTCCTGGGGCAAATAGCCCACATTGATACCGGGCATCGGACGAGCTTCACCTTCAAACTCTTTATCGACACAGGCCATAATGCGCAGCAGCGTGGATTTACCGGCACCGTTCAAACCCAGCACGCCAATTTTGGCGCCGGGGAAGAACGAGAGCGAAATATCCTTGAGAATTTGCTTTTTGGGCGGCACGACTTTGCCGACCCGGTTCATGGTGAATACGTATTGCGCCATGGAAATCCGTTAGGTTGTAGTAAAAGCGAGACCAGCAAGAGGCTGGCTTGGTGCACAGATGATAGTGCCCAGCGCGGCTAAAGGCCAGTAAACCCGCGTTGCAAGAGGCGCCCAAAAAGAAGGGCACGTCTAGGTGCCCTCCGGGTCGTCATTACTCTTCTTCGTCCCAGTCGTCTTCGATCGCCCGCTGCAGGCGACGCTCTTCCAGCCACGCTTCTACTTGGCGACGTGCACGCAGGGTATCCGCTTTACTGGGTTTGCTTTTACCGTAGTGATCGTCGTTGACGGCATCCACAGTGTCGAAATCGTCTGCGTCAAGACCGTCGTTGGTATAGGTGTCACGATTTAAGGGGTCACGGCTCATGGTATGCCCTCCAACCCAAGCCGGCGCACCGGCATCACAACGGCTTCTTACGCTATAGGAAAATGCGTAAAAAGCGCCTAACGCTCATTAAGCGCCTAGGCGCTATATAGCGCCACTGGGTTGGAAGTTCAAGCGTTTTTGACGCATGTGTCATGATTGTGGCGTGGGAGTGGTCTCTAATCGTCTGAGTATTACTTATTCTTGTCGGTGCGATGACGGTGAGACGTTACTCTGCGTGCTCCTGCTGCTTTTTCAATTCTGCCAGGGCTAGCTGCGCTTCGACACGCTCCGTTACGTCCTTTTGCACCCCGATGTAGTACATCAGCTTATCGGCTTCATCGTATACCGGGGTGATGGAGAGTTCGTTCCAAAACATCGTGCCATCTTTACGGTAGTTACGTAGCACTTCGCGGGAGGGGCGACCGTCCTGCAGCGCCTCACGTATCGACATGAGCGCATCCTGATCGCGATCTTCGTTTTGTAGAAAGCGGCAGTCGCGATAGAGGATTTCGTCTGCACTGTAGCCCGTCAAACGCTCGAAGCCTTTGTTCACGTAAATCAGAATGTTTTCGTCACCTTCCTGCTCTGCAACGACAATGCCATCTTCAGAAGCGTCAACAATGCGTTCGAGTAACTCCGGGCTTATCAAGGGAGATCGTTTCATCAATGGGTTCCTGTTGCTTCTCGTCTTTCTCCGCCATGGCGCTGTGCGTCAGCGCGGGGCGCTCTTTAGTGCAGGACGATGCCGTCTTTAACACCATCAAACAAAAATAGGATAGCAAAAAAACAGCTAGCCACCGTGATTTGCTGACCATCATGGCGAGCGTGGTTCGGCTTTGCAATCGGCAATCCTATTCGGCCTCCGGGAGGCGCTGTGCGCTGAGCATGGCGCCGATGGCCGTCAACGCCAATATCACCAGCAGCATAGCGCTGCCCAGCCACTGTGCCAATGCGCCCATCATGCCACCAACGACCAGCATTAGCACCCCGGTGAAGGTGTTGGAAAGCGCGACATACAGGGCTCTATTGTCTTGATTAGCGATGTCGACCAAATAGGTTTTACGCCCTAAACGTACGCCATGGTGAACCACCACCAGTAACGCGTACACACCTGCGTAGGGCAGTACGCTCTGTGTCCAACTGCCCGGCAACCACGCAATTAGAGCACCCAACAGGCAGCAAATGGCCGTGCCGATGGCCGCGTCACGCATCACCCTGCGGCTGGAACGGTCCGCTCGTTTCCCCCAAATCGGGCTGGCGACCATAGCGGCTAACCCCGAGACCACGACTAGAATGCCCAGCCCGCCAAGTTCGGTGCCGCTTTGCTGTTGGCCAAGCAGGGCCACGTAGGGCAAAGCGAGTGCGCTTGATAGCAGCAGTGCCCGGGCAAGGTTGAAGTGCAGGAACGTGGCATCCTCGCGCATCAGAGACATCCCGAGCTTGATGCTGTCCCAGGCATTCTCGCCGCCTTCCACGGCACCGGGCACTTCGTTGATGCGCGCCGCGCATAGCGCATTGAGCAACCACCCGCCGGCAGCGACTCCCAAAAGGGTAGCCAAGGCAACATGGCCCGGTCGGTCGCCGAAGGCTACCAATATCCCGCCGGCCACCAGTGTGGCAGCACCGGCGATACTGCCACTCCAACCCATCAGCGAACCGCGACGGCGCTTGGCAATGGTCTTACCCAGTACGTCCTTGGTGGCAATCGAAGAGAGCCCCCGCGCTAGTGAGAGCAGTATGAGCGCCGCCAAGACCAGCGCCCCGCCCATCGCACCGCTTCCCATCAAAGCAAGCAGAGCAAGCACTGCGGCGGCGATTGCCTGCACGGTGGCGCCCGCGACCCAGACCCATTTACGCTGTGGCTTCAAACGAATGAAGCCCGCCACGAACAGTTGCGGTAGCAGCGCGCCTGCTTCGCGGATGGGGACGAGCAAGCCCACCATCCACACCGGCGCACCGATGATACCCAGCAGCCAGGGCAGCACTAGCCGTGCGCTCGACAGCTCATCGGCGAGCTTGTTGCCTAGCGATGCCAGTAGATGAAGGAAAAAGTTGCGCGGCTGTTCTTGGCACGCGCCATCAGGAATGTCGTCGCACATCCGGCTGTCGTCGTCGCCGGTTAGCCACTCGTAAAGCTGTGTCTGTGAAACGTCCTTTTGGGCCATTGTCGGTTCCTTGGCGGTGACTCGTATAAGATGACAGAATGCCTTTAGGATGCCACATAATGCTGACGAAAGGCTTCATCGAACGCCGCGCGTAGCAAAGGAACTGATCGATAAGGATTTATACGATGGCACGCATTCATATTCGCTACTGCACCCAGTGTCAGTGGCTGCTACGCAGCGCTTGGTACGCCCAAGAGCTTCTGTCCACGTTTGGCGAACAGCTGACGGAAGTCGCATTGTCTCCCTCCCATGGCGGTACTTTCGAAATCTGGTGTGATGACACGCTGCTCTGGGAGCGCAAGCGGGATGGTGGGTTTCCCGATATCAAAACGCTCAAACGGCAGGTGCGCGACCAGATCGACCCTGCTCAGGATTTAGGACACATCGATCGATGACGCAAGATCAACGGGCGATGCTTTATGGCCTTGGGGCGGTGGCTCTGTGGTCGACCGTGGCGACGGCATTCAAGGTGGCGCTGGCGTGGATGAGCCCGCTCGAACTGATGTGGTGGGCAGCGCTGGTGTCATGGCTGCTCATGGGCGTCATCGTTCTCAAGCAAGGCAATATGGGGGTCGCGCTTCGCCGGGGGTGGCGAACAGCTCTGTGGGCGGGTGTGATGAACCCGGTAGCCTACTACCTAGTGCTATTTGCAGCCTACGATCGGCTGCCTGGCCAAGAGGCCATGGCACTGAACTATACGTGGGCATTGGCGATGGCTTTCTTGGCGGTGCCCATGTTAGGTCATCGGCTGACGCGTCTGGACGTGGTGGCAGGCCTGGTGGCCTATAGCGGTGTTTGGGTGATTGCCACCCGAGGGGAGGTGTTCAACGTCGCCTTCGAAAACCCGCTCGGGGTCGTGTTTGCGCTGGCCTCCACATTGCTATGGGCGCTCTATTGGCTGCTCAATGCCAAGGACTCCCGTCAGCCGCTGGTCGGGCAGTGGCAGAACTTCAGTGTTGGGTTACCTGTTTTAACAATTCTGTTACTTTTGGGGCCTGGGTTTCAGTGGCACGGATGGGCTGCCTTTGGGGCTGGGGTGTATGTCGGGCTGTTTGAAATGGGCATTGCCTTCGTACTTTGGCAGATGGCGGTCCAGAGCGTTTCTCGAACTGCCAAGGTGTCCAACCTGATTTTTCTGTCGCCTCCTGTCTCTTTATTGCTGCTTTTCTTGATCGTTGGCGAGCCCATGCGGCTCTCTACCTTGGTGGGGCTAGTGTTGATTCTATGCGGCTTGGCGATTCAGCAACTGCCGCAAGCGAGGCATGTGTCGACAGCGTAGTGTGTTTTTTTGAGGTTTTATTGTAAATTTTTGTGACTTTTGGTTTTATGGCTTGTCACTGCCGCCAAGGCGATTAACTTAAGCTAATATCATTCATCTAAGGTGCTTCTGCTCAGGCAAAATCACCAGCGATGCCATACAGCTTATTGTCAGTCAGGTAGTGCTCAGCAGCGGGTAAGCAGCCCAGGGGGTGACAATGCGTCGGTGCGTTGTTGCAAAGGAAAGGCTACTTGCTCACCAGTAGCGAAAACGATCATTAGGGAACATGGCCATGAAAGACAACGTTACAATGAAAAGAACACCTCTCGCATTTCAGCGCGCACTGCGCCCCTTGACGCTCACCACCATTGCCTGCTTGCCGCTCACGGCGCTCGCGCAGCAGCTTCCCTCCACGCTGTATGCACCTGGCACGACCGATCTCAATACCACCATCCAACAAACCATCGTGAGCAACCCGCAGGTCAACGCTGCCTGGAACAATTTCAGTGCAGCGGGAAGCGACGTTCGCGTGGCACAAGGTAACTATCTGCCATCTATTGATGTCCGGGCTGGGGTGGGGCGCCAAGACCAACAAAACGATGGTCGTGGTAGCTACAGCAGCGACTTTGCCGAGCTCACGCTGACGCAGATGGTGTTTGACGGGTTTGCAACGCGTAGCGAAGTCGAGCGGTTGGACCGTACCCGACTAATTGCGTACTTCGAGCTATTGGGTGCCAGTGAAACGGTGGCGCTCGAAGCGTTTGAAACGTACCTGGATGTCTTGCGTTTCCGTGAAATGGTGCGTCTGGCGCAGGACAACTACCGCGAGCACCAGCGCGTCTTTTCGCAAATCGAAGAGCGGGCGCTTTCCGGCGCAGGGCGAGGGGTGGATCTTGAACAAATCAGCGGTCGCCTGGCGCTGGCCGAATCCAACCTAATGACCGAAGCATCGAACCTTCACGACGTGACGGCGCGCTATCAGCGGATCGTGGGCGAGCTGCCGCCTCAAAACATGTCACCCGCACCCTCTCTGGCCGATGAACTGCCTAGTGATGTCAGTGAAGCCGTGCGGATGGCCTTCGAGGGCAACCCCGATTTTCATGCCGCCATCGAGAATATTGCCGTTCAGCGGGCGGAGCAGAACGCCGCACGGGCAGCCTTCATGCCCCGTTTGGACATTCAAGGCCGTACTGGCACGAATAACCAAGATGACGCCATTGCAGGTCGTAGCGACGAGCACAGCATTCAGCTCGTGGCAAGCATGAACCTTTACCGAGGCGGTTCTGACAGTGCTGCCTTCGACGCGGCCGCAACACGTATCGAACAAGCGGTCAATCAGCGTGAAGTGGCGTGTACCAACGTGCGTCAAACGACGCAAATCGCCTACAACGATACGCAACGCCTGAATGAGCAGCTGCGCTATCTGAACGATCACCGCCAATCCATCGACCGCGTCCGGGGTGCTTATCAGCAACAGTTCGATATTGGCCAGCGCACTCTGCTGGACGTTTTGGACAGCGAGAACGAATACTTCGAAGCCAGCCGGGCGTATGCCAATGCCGAATTCGATCTGACCCTGGCGCATGCGCGTACGCTGGCTGCCATGGGGCAG
>Ga0098074_1000157_pt1 | contig 59861 bp, 54 predicted proteins | sample 32_taG_FD_75064 | JGI IMG/M metagenome (GOLD analysis project Ga0098074, IMG submission 75064) | Marine viral communities from the Gulf of Mexico - 32_GoM_OMZ_CsCl metaG | ecosystem: Environmental > Aquatic > Marine > Oceanic | place: Atlantic Ocean: Gulf of Mexico | collected 2015-07-12 | reverse complement strand
GCTCACAACCAACGTTAGTGTGAATGTGAGCACTTTTAAAATAAGCAGAAATGTTTAACACGAATAAAATAAATAGAAATTTTGACTCTGACACAATCAGAGCGGTATGGAACAAGGCCCAAATTGTAATGGGCGTGAATCCTAATGTTCAACGCAAAGACTCCTGTGGAGCTTGGATAAGATGGGCAGATTATGGTAATACGAATTCACAGTTTGGATGGGAGATTGACCACATATACCCCAAATCCAAAGGCGGAAGTGACCTCATCGGCAACCTTCAACCGCTACAGTGGGAGAATAATAGACATAAAGGAGATACATACCCAAATTGGTTCTGCAAAGTCAAAGCAGCATAAATAACAACGGGAGGCAGTAATGCTGCCTCCCATTTTTAAACTGAAAAACAATATTAAAATGAGCAATAAATTAACTCAAGAAGCTATCAACAAACAAGTTTGGAAAGCCTGTGATACATTCCGAGGAACATTAGATGCGGGTCAATACAAAGACTACATCCTTACTATGCTTTTCGTGAAATACATTTCAGATGTGAATGCTGAAAAGAAAGCTGAATACGAGAAGAAGTACAATGGTGACCAGCAACGTATTGAGCGTGCAATGAAGCATGAGCGTTTTGTTCTTCCAGCTAATAGTGAGTTCGATTACATCTATGAGAACAGAGGTAAGGAAAACATCGGTGAAATCATCAACATTGCCTTAGATAACATCGAAGAAGCTAACCATACCAAGCTGGAAGGTGTGTTCCGAAACATTGACTTCAACTCTCAAGCTAATCTTGGAGAAACAAAAGACCGTAACAGAAGATTGGGTCACCTATTGAACGATTTGCATCAGTTGGATTTACGTCCTTCCAATCTTGTTGGAAACGATGTAATTGGAGATGCTTATGAATACCTCATCTCAAATTTTGCTGCTGGAGCTGGGAAAAAAGCTGGAGAATTTTACACGGCATCGGAAGTGTCCAAATTGCTTGCCAAATTAGTTGAGCCAAAAGAAGGTGACAGAATCTGTGACCCAACATGCGGCTCTGGTTCCTTGCTTTTAAAAGCAGCCAAGGAAGTTGGCAGCACAAACGTGAGTTTGTATGGACAAGAGGTGAATAGCTCTACCTATTCCCTAGCTCGAATGAACATGTTCCTACACGAAATGGATAATGCTCGTATCGAGTGGGGAGATACATTGAACAATCCCAAGCTTACGGAGAATGATGCTTTAATGAAGTTTGATGTAGTAGTAGCAAATCCTCCCTTCTCCCTTGATAAATGGGGAGCTGAAAATGCTGAAGCGGATAAATACCATCGTTTTCATCGTGGTACACCACCAGCCAGTAAAGGCGACTATGCTTTCATCTCTCATATGATTGAGACTCTAAATGAGCACGGACGTGCTGGAGTAGTTCTACCACATGGTGTATTGTTCCGTGGTAGTTCTGAGGGAAAAATACGTGAGAAGCTTATCAAGGAAAACCTTTTAAAAGCAGTGATAGGTTTGCCCGCAAACTTATTCTTTGGAACAGGTATTCCCGCTGCAATTTTGATTTTTGACAAGAACAAAGGAAACAATAAAGATGTCCTTTTCATTGATGCAAGCAATGAGTTTGAGAGCGGCAAAAATCAAAACAGATTGCGAGAGGAAGATGTACAGAAAATCTACAATACTTTTCAGAAGTGGGAGGAAATTGAAAAGTACTCGCATATCGCTACAATGGATGAAATCAAGGAAAACGATTACAACCTTAATATCCCAAGATACGTAGATACCTTCGAAGAGGAAGAGCCAGTGGACATAGCTGCTACCCAAGCTAAAATCAAAGAATTAAAGTCTCGAATTGCTCTAGTTGAAAAGCAAATGGACGAATATCTAACGGAACTCGGTTATTAAAATGGAAGCAACATTAGAAAAAAGAGTTGGTTTCAAAATGACCAAACTTGGGTGGATTCCTGATGATTGGGACATCGTGAAATTTGGGGATTTGCTTGAGTCAAAAAACTCTCTAGGTTATGGTATTTTGCAACCAGCTAAAAACATTGACGGGGGAGTTCATATGCTCAGAACAGTTGATTTAACTGACTCTGGTATAAAAGACATTAATAAAGTTATTAAAGTCTCACAAGAACTTTCCAATCAATACAAAAGAACAATACTTAATGGTGGGGAAGTGCTAATCTCTGTTATGGGAACTCTTGGTAGGACATTGGTTGTACCAAACTCTTTCAAAGGTTGGAATGTTAATCGAGCTCTGGCAGTTGCAAGATTTAAAAAAAATGTGGATACAACTTTTATTGTACAAACCCTTCGTTCTCCTCAATTCGAAAGAAGAATAATTCAAGAAGCTTTAGGTTCAGCACAAAAGAGAATAAATCTTAATGATTTGAAGCGATATCCGTTGATTTATCCACCTTTAAAAGAGCAACATGCAATCAGTAAGATTTTAAGTGCTTGTGATGACAATATTGCTGACACAAAGCAAATAATTAAACTACTGAAGTCTCGTAAAAATGGACTAATGCAACAAATGCTAACAGGTAAAAAGCGATTGAATGGATTCGATGGAAAATGGAATGAAGCAAAGCTAGGTATGTATTTCAAAGAGCGCAAAGAAACAGGATTCAACAATCTACCTCTATTATCGGTCGGAATTGAAGGCGTTTATCCACAAGACCAATCTGAAAAGAAAGACACATCTAATTCTGACAAATCGAAATACAAACGTATCTGCTATGGAGATATAGGATATAATACTATGCGAATGTGGCAAGGCAGAAGTGCTCTTTCGAAAATTGAGGGCATTGTTAGTCCAGCTTACACAATAGTAAAACCCAACGAAAATGCCAATCCTATTTTCTTTAGTTATCTCTTCAAGCTTGAAGAAATGATTCATAAGTTTTACAGAAACTCACAAGGCATGGTTAGTGATACTTGGATGTGCAAATTCAAAGACTTCTCGATTGTAAAATTTCAAGCACCACCAACAAAAGAAGAACAAGACGCGATTGCAGAAATTCTTCAAAGTGCAGATAAAGAAATCGCCAATTACGAATCAAAACTACTAGTTCTAGAAGAACAGAAAAAAGGTTTGATGCAGCAATTATTAACTGGACAAAAACGAGTGAAGGTATGAGTACTCCGTCATTTATAGAAGACCATGTGTCTCAGATACCAGCTCTTCAATTGTTGGTAAACATGGGGTATGAATATCTACCTCCATCGAAATCTTTGGAATTACGTGGAGATAAAACCTCTCATGTTTTATTGGATGATATTCTTCGAGAACAGCTAAAAAAAATCAATAAGATTCATAAAAAGGGAAAGGATTACGAGTTCTCAGATGCAAATATTAACTCAGCTATTGTTGCAATTAAAGACCTTCCAATCGCTGACGGATTTATAGTTGCTAATGCAGCACTATACGACCTCATCACTTTGGGCAAAGCTTTTGAGCAATCCATTGATGGAGATAAGAAAAGTCATACTATTCATTACATCGATTGGGAGCACCCAGAGAACAATGTTTTCCATGTGACTGAAGAGTTCAGTGTTATGCGCACTGGAAGAACAGAACACTATCGTCCAGATATTGTCATGTTCGTGAACGGTATCCCAACGGGAATAATTGAGTGTAAAAGTCCAGCATTAACAGGAACAAAAACGCCAACCGAACTTGCAGTTGAACAACACATCCGAAACTTTAGTAAAGATGGCATACGCTCATTGTATGTGTATTCAAACTTGTTGTTAAGCATAGCTACCAATGATGGTAGTTATGCGACAACAGGTACAAGCAAAGAGTTCTGGGCAAAATGGAAAGAACTATTCTTATCCCAAGCGGAAGAAACTGCTTATTGGAGCAATTTGAAAGAACTCAAAAACACTCCATTGAAGGATGAGGTGAAAAGCAAATTATTCGCTGAACTCAAATATGGATTTAGCTATGCCAAGCCCTATTTTGATGGATTGGAACAAGAAGAAAGAGCAGTAACGCACCAAGATGAATTGTTGTACAGTTTGTGCCGACCAGAGCGTTTATTGGACTTTATTCGAAACTTCACCTTGTATGATGACGGTGTCAAGAAAGTTGCCAGATACCAGCAGTACTTTGCCGTGAATGAAACCAATAAGCGAGTTTCGTATTTGGACAATACTGGCAAGAGAAAAGGGGGTGTAATATGGCATACGCAAGGAAGTGGTAAGTCACTCACAATGGTAATGCTGGCACAAATGCTTGCTACTAATGAGCACATCTCCAATCCAAAGATTGTTTTGGTAACTGACCGTGTTGACTTGGATGACCAAATCTCGGATACATTCAAAAAGTGCCAGATTGAAGTGAAACAAGCTAGAACTGGCTCTCATCTTGCACAATTATTAGGTGATAGTTCTGATGCGGTGATTACTACCATAATCAACAAGTTCGAAGCAGCCGTGAACCAATGTAAACAACCGTTCACTTCTCCAGATATTTTTGTGCTCATCGATGAAGGTCACAGAACCCAATATGGTTCATTCAATGTGAACATGCAGCAAGTGTTCCCAAATGCTTGTTTCATTGCATTCACAGGAACACCATTGATGAAACGTGAAAGGAGTACAGCCGATAAATTTGGTGGGTACATTGGGAAAGCATACACGGTAAAAGATGCTGTAGAAGACGGAGCGGTAGTTCCACTACTTTATGAAGGTCGTCATAATCTCATCACGATTAACGAAGACCCAATCAACAGGTTCTTTGACAAAGTAGCCGAACCACTTTCTGATTATGGTAAAGCTCGCCTAAAGCGAAAGTTCAATACTGTGAATGAGTTGAACAAAGCTGAAGCGATTGTATATGCAAGAGCTTGGGACATAAGTGAACACTACACGAATTTCTTCCAAACGCATAATGACAAGTATAAACCTAAGGCTCAGCTAGTAGCTCCAACGATTAAAGCAGCATTGCTTTATAAGCAGTATCTGGATGAAATTGGCATGGTTAGTTCTGAGGTGGTTGTTACTCAGTCAGACCAACGTGAAGGAACTGAAGATGGTTTTTATAGTGTTAATGAAGAAAAAGCAAGAGAGGATGCCTACTTCGAAGCGATGATTGACAAATACGGAAGCACAAAGCAATACGAGAAGAGCATAATCAATCAATTTAAAAAGCGAGAGCATCCAGAAATTCTGATTGTTGTTGCCAAGCTTCTTACTGGATTTGATGCTCCTAACAATACAGTACTTTACCTGTGTAGGTCGCTTAAAGAGCATACCTTATTACAGGCAGTTGCCAGAGTGAACCGAGTATATCCTGGGAAGGACTATGGATATATCATTGACTACTACGGTAACTTGGAGAATCTTGATAATGCCCTAGAGACCTATTCTGGAGCTGATGGATTGAAGGATTTCGACCCGAAAGAGTTGGAAGGAATGATGACCAATGTCAACGAAGAAATCAAGAAATTGCCACAAGCGCATTCAGAGCTCTGGGATATTTTCAAGACGTTGAAAGATAAGAAAGTTGAGGTCACTACTTATGAAGAGCTGCTTTCAGCCGAAGATATTCGAAACAAGTTTTATGAGAAGGTGACTGTCTTTGCTCGTTTGTTGAAGATGGCTCTTTCTTCAGTGGAATTCGTGAATAATACGGATGATTCAAAGATTGAAAGTTACAAGAAAGATGCGAAGTTCTTCCTTAAGCTGAGAGTTGACGTTACCAGAAGATACAATGATGATATTTCCTATAGAGAGTTTGAACCACAGATTCAAAAGCTAATCAATAAGCACATCTCTACGGAAGGTGAAATCATGAAAATCACTGAGTTAGTCAATATTTTTGATAAAGCCGAGAGAGATGCAGAGGTTGAAAAATTAGTGGGCAAAGCTGCAAAAGCTGACCATATTGCCAGTAGAACAGTAAAAGCCATCAACGTGAAGATGGAGGAAGACCCAATTTACTTCAAAAAGCTTGCTGACCTCATCAAAGAAACCATTGCAGACTATCATCAAAAACGAATTGATGAAGCGGAGTATCTGAAGCGAGCTAAAGAGCATGAAGAAGAATTCCTCAATGGAAGAACAAAAGGAGCTCCAGATGAATTAGCAAATAACGAAGTTGCTCTTGCTTTCTACAATTACAGCAATGACATTTTTGATGCTACTGAGTTAAAAGAAACTCAATTCCATATTGAAGTGAGTTTGGCAATCGACAATACAGTTAAAAAGCACATTTATCTGAATGAAAAGAAGATTGTTGACTGGCACAAGAATGAGGACATCACAGGGAAAATCAATATCGAGATTGGTGATGAACTTTATGACATCATGAACAAATACGGAATTGACCCAGACTGGAGTAAGATTGATACAATTATTGAGGAGTGTTTGAAAATCGCAATTCTGAAATACAAATGATGAAGGTAGACCAAATACAATACGGAACTTCACGCATCGCTTATTCTTTAGAATTTGCCGATAGGAAAACACTTGGCATCAAAGTACATCCAGATAAGTCTGTGCAAGTAATTGCTCCGATTGATTCTACTATTGATGAGGTAAAGCAGAAAGTGAAAAGCAAAGCAGCGTGGATTTTGAAGCAACAGGATTTCTTTTTGTCTTTTCATCCATTGACTCCAGAACGAAAATTCGTTAGTGGGGAAACGCACCTTTACCTCGGAAAGCAATACAAGCTTAAAATAAAAGAAGCCTCTTCGGAGGATGTGAAACTTCATGCTGGTTCATTGGAAGTTCATGTCAAAGACAAAACTGATAAGAAGCGAATAGAACGACTGATAAAGGCTTGGTACAAAGAGAAAGCTGACCAGCACTTTGTTGAACTATTCGAAAAGAACAAAAAACTTGCTTCTAATTTCCACAAGAAACCCACTGGACTGAAATACCGATGGATGGACAAACGCTGGGGAAGCTGTGACAAAGATGGTGGAATTCACCTCAACTTGGAATTGATAAAAGCACCTAAGAAATGCATTGAATATGTACTGGTGCATGAACTCTGTCACTTGGTTCATTTAGACCACAGCAGAGCATTTTATGAACTACTCGAAAAGCTCTATCCTAACTGGAGAGAGACTAAAAACAAACTTGAAAAATTGATGGTATGATTGATTTTGAGGAAAAGGATATAATGATGACCAAGCTAATTGAATCACTCCAAAATGGATACGATTCATTTGGAAAGTTAATCATCAGAACGAGACAAGGCGATGAGTTGTGCGTCCTTCTTTATGAATTTTACACGTATATGGTTTCAACGAATGACCTAGAAAACTTAAAAGGGTATTTCGAATTGATTCCATCTGATATTGCTCCAACAGATAAAGACAAGGCCGGTTTTTGTCAGTTCGTATTTGATGTACAGAGTGGACTTATCACAAATAGATGGAGAAAGTATATAAATACTTATGATGTTGCAGAGGATATAATATTTCAAGATTCAAAAGATGTTAGTGAAGAATTAAACAGGAAAAATTCCAAGAAAGGCAAACCAGATTATGAAATGTTTGACTCGAAAAACTTTGAGTTATATTCAAACCAGCCGAATGTTGAAAAGGATGGCACCTTTTTTCAACTAACTCCATTACTTAATTATGTAATTCCAGCTTGGATACGTCAAAACTATCCAGAGTGCAAATTAGCAGTTCGTTTGGACCCCACCAAGGTAGACGAAAATTTGATGCCTTTTCTACTTGTTGAACAGGTTAGGTTCGACCCATTCAAAATAAATCCTAACAACATCATTCTAACAGATGGTATCAATAATGATGGCACGCTTTGTCACGAGGAAAAGGAATTTTCTATTGAGAAGTATCATGAGTACAAGGAGCATGTAAAATGGGGAATACATTGCTTGGAATGGAAAGCTTTTCAGAAGGAAAAGGGAGGTTATAAAGAGTTCATGGTTGAAGAGTTGAGGTATGTAGAAGACATGCTCGTTGGACATGTTTTGCACTTTGATGTCAGTGAATTCAACGATGACGATTTGAACTCAAATGTCTTATTTCACTTGGATTTAGCATATCAGATTTATGAAGGACCAAAGATTGATGAAAGATTAAATCAACATCTTTCAAAAGGTCTAGTTAAAACCAAAAAGAGGGTCCATGTTTTAAGAGTTGAGAACCTACCTATAACAGCTTTCCCTGTAATTGCTAGGTGTTTCTTTATGTCACGACTTCTAACCACTCAATACCTAGAAAGTCTAATTAAATGAACAAGTCCAAGGATAATTTTGAAGGCAGTGGTACGTGTATTGTATGTTTGGAAAAGAATACCGCAAAGTCTGTAGAGCACATTGTTTCCGAATCTTTTGGTAACAAAACGTATATTCTTGATAAACATGCTCTATGTGATAGCTGCAATAATAGATTTTCCAAATTTGAAGAGTCAGCATTAACAAGAACCGTTTTGACAATGGAAAGGGCAAGACTTGGAATGGCGACAAAAAAAGGCAAAACCGCAAAAGGAACAATTGGAGGATTGAAGGTGGAGGGAAATGAGGACTTTAAAAGGAATTTCATAACCGCTTATGGTCTTAAGGAAGAGGATGTTAAGGATTTTAATCCAGCAACTGGCGAATTTAAATTAGTAGTTCCATCATTTGAAAAAAGTGCAGTTGCCACTAGCAAGTTGTTACTTAAAACAGGAATAGAGGCGATTTATCAATCTAGAAGAAACGCATACAATGAAAATGACTTTACTGATTTAAGAGACTACCTAACTGGAAAATCCAACTCCGACTGGCCTTTTATAACTTCATCTTTCGAGCTTGGCCATTTTACTTGGGTGCCCTCTGGTAAAGAATTACCCCGTTTACTTAAGAAGGAAATTAGATTATGGTATTGTAATTCCGAAGACGGTCTACTATTTAAGTTCAAGTACGGAGCAATTCCAATGGTCATTAATCTGAGCAGTAGAGATTTAGAGTGGATAGCTGATTATATATATGAGGGAGATGAAATCAGCGTTTCTATTTATCCAGAACATTACAGAAAGAAAGTGAAAAAAATTCTTGAGGAAGACTAATCTTACTTTAATAGATTCAGCCCATCATTGAGTATTCTTTTTAGTTCATTTACTTCGGTTCGGGTGATAGTTCCTCCCTTAGTCGGAACAAACATCTCTCTCACATCCACATCCAAATATTCAGCAAGTTCCAATAAGAACTTCACAGAGGGATAAACCTTTCCTGTGCTTATGTTGCTAATTGTTGCTGGGGCAACTTTCATTGCCTCAGCCAGAGTATCACGAGAAATTCCCTTCTCAGTCATAATTTCTTTTAGTCGAATCACATGCTTTTCCATTGAACAAAAGTAATGTAATATTTTATTTTTTCCAGGAAAAGTGACAAAATATTCGCTTATATGTCAAATATTACATTACTTTGTGTCACAATAAGTAACAGAATATTTGACAATGGAAGCGCAAGAGTTTAAAAACAGAATCAAAGAAGTTAAAGACCTTATTAAAGGAAAGACGGTTCAGTTTGCTACAAAAAACAGAATATGTCCATTCTATACGCTTCGTGATTTTGGGATGGCAGTGCTTGAACAAGAGCAATATGGATACTCGTTTCAAATCGGTCAAGTATGGACAACAGATGGAATCAAGATGGTAGACACATTCAATGATTTCGTTGACATGTTGAAAAGCGGAATCGTTACTGGATTTCGAGTAGCTGCTTACTACCAACCAAAAGATGAATGTGAATACATAAGAAGCTTCGGGAGCTTGGATTAATTATAAAACTCTGAAATTATGGAAACTATGGAAATCGCAAAAACAATCATGCAACAAATAAAGGCTCAAGACCCTTATGCTTTCATGGCATACGGAGCTCACAATTTCGCTGCTTTGAGCAATACGAATGACAGATTAGGAGGATTGGAGTTCAAAGTGAATGGATTGGTTCACAAAGGTTGGTGCAAAATCGAATTGACCTTCATGGACACTTACCGAGTTCTTTTTATCAATCGAAAAAGAGAATTGGTGAAAACGGTTGAAGAGTGTTACTGTGACCAACTAGTCCAAATTCTGGATTTCGTGGAGGGAAGATAATCCCTCCATGTTTCAGATTTAGAGTATACCAATAAATCAAAACAAGCATAAAACACTGAAACCCGCATAAAACGGTAGAAATGTTTCAAAATAATTAGAATCCTAAAATTGATACAAAAATGAAAGCTTTTTACTTCTATTCGAGAATTTCAACATCAACTCAAAAGGCGAATCGTCAAATTGAAAATTTCAAAGCCCATGACGGATTTAATTCAAACAGAGTATACATTGATAAAATTCAAGGAAATATTCCTTTCATGCAAAGGCCACAAGCTTCCAAGTTATTTGATATAGTTACCTCATCCGATAAGAAAGTAATTCTTGTAGTAGACAGCATTGACCGATTGGGTAGAAACTTACTGGATGTATTGAAAACAATTGAACTCTTCACAGCAAATGGTATCTCTCTTAAATCAATCAAAGAAGGGTTCACTACCCTATTGGACAATGGTAAAGAAAATCCGACCGCCAAGTTGGTGATTGGTGTTATGGGTTCAATCGCTGAGATGGAGAGGAATCGAATTAAAGAGAGAACAACAGAAGGAATTGCTATCGCCAAAGCCAAAGGTAAATACCAAGGTAGGAAATACGGTAGTATTCAAACAACAGAAATGATGCTCCAGAGACATGTAGACATTGTGAAGAAACTTGAGAAAGGTTTGACAATTCGAGAGATAGCACAAATCACAGGTAAATCAACTGCAACTATTCAGAAAGTAAAGAACATTATTCAATGAAAAAGACTAGAATAAAGATAACGCATCAGATTGATAAAACGGTCCATCACTTTCTTGTGGTGGACCCAAACAATTTGACATCAGCTGAGGTTAGTGGCATTTGTAACAAGATGAATGTTACTGCATTGTTAGTGAATAGCAGACTTTACAAAAGTTCGACAGGTTTTTTGTAATTTTTTCATTCATTCCATATTTTCATTTGATATTCAAAATGTTATTGCTTATTATTTCTTAAATCATAAAAATTAAAAAATGAGAACAAGTGAAAAAGAACTAGAAAAGTTAATTGAACAAAGTTGGGAAGAATCTGGAGATAACCCTTGCGGAGGATGTGATGGAACAATAATAATTTACACAAGTCCAGACGGAAAAGGTCAAGCTGAGTATTGCCCAGATTGCGGGTTGAACATCAAGTAAAAGTATCAAGAGTGACTCGTAGTGAGGCACACATTTCAATTGTTGAAATCAAGTCTTGAATGAATTCATTTGAGTTCGATAATTCGAAGTCTCCCGCTACCATTGAAGAAGGGAATTCAGTTTTGAGTTCCCTTTTTTGTTTTTCGTCGGGTTCATATCCGTCAGCTGACGGACGTCCGTTCTGATCTGGCCAAGTTACAACTGAAAAGAGAATTTGTATTTTGTAATGACTCTAATGCAATTACTTGAGTTCCCTTTTTTGTTTTTTGTCGGGTTCATATCCGCTAGCCGACAGATGTCCGTTCTGATCTGGCCAAATTACAATTGAAAAAAGAATTCGTATTTTTAATGACTGCAAAGCAATTGTTTGAGTTCACTTTTTTTGTTTGTAAAACCTCTTGCCATGTTTGTTGTATATGTTCTTTATTCTGAAAAGCATTCTAAAATTTACATCGGATACTCATCAAACTTAATCGACAGATTTCATTCACACAATCAATTTGCGACTAAAGGTTGAGCAGTTCTCAATTTTAAGTCTTTTTTCGACTAACTTTGTTCAACAAAAGAATTTTTCATGAAACATTGCTTTTTACTTTTGATCGTTATAGTTTGTTCCTGCAAGAGTGAGCCAGAAAAAGTAAGTCCGCAAACACCAACCGTTCCAGAAAAAAAGAATGAATTACCTGAGCAGCCAAAAATTGAAAGCGATACTTCCAATCAACTTCCAGCAGTCATAAAATCAACACGAAATGCTAAATTCAAAGTCGTGGAAATCATTGATTCAACCTATGTTAAAGTCATTTTGCTCGACATTGTCAACAGAGAAGATTTTGAAGAAGTAGAAAATGCTGTTTTGAAGACGAGAGAAAAATTTGAGTTATTCGATGGAGTAGAAGCAACTGGTAAATTATTCTTCAAGTTTTATAGTACACAAGAACACTACGAACAAGATGCTTTACCTGCAATTGCTTCGACGTTTTATAATACTTTGAGTGGGAAAACAGGCATGGATATTTATTGGGGAAGATCAACTGAAATCACCAAAATTATTTGTTCTCCTGAACGAAGAGTGATTCAAAAATGACGAAATGATGGTGAAAATTAATTTATCTGTTCTCTTCACTGTAATTTCAATTGTGTGCTTTTCACAATTGGTGAAGGACAATTATTATCGCAAAGGAAATTTTTCCATTTATTGGGGTTGGAATCGTGCCGCATATACCACATCCGACATTCAATTTACTGGAGAAAATTACAATTTCACCCTGACAGATGTAATAGCAAAAGACAGGCAATCGGCTTTTGATCCAAATTTGTATTTCAATCCAACAACGATTACTATTCCGCAGTACAATTTTAGAATTGGTTACTTTTTTCACGATCACTATCAGATATCAATTGGAGCCGATCACATGAAGTATGTAGTTCAAGCTTTTCAGGATGTAAAAATTGATGGATACATTTCAAATTCTGGGACAAATTACGATGGAACGTATAGCGACGACATTATAAATTTAAAAAAGGATTTTCTTCAACTTGAACACACCGATGGATTGAATTATGAAAACATTGAAGTAAGACGATTTGATGTTGTACTTGGTCGAAAAAATATTGCATTGGCCTTCAATGAAGGTTTGGGCATTGGAGCTATGGTGCCAAGAACCAACACAACCTTGCTCAATAACGAACGGTACGATGAATTTCATTTGGCAGGATTTGGTGTTTCCGCAGTGTTGGCGGCGAACTTAACGTTTTTCAAGTATTTTTTTGTTCAAATGGAATGGAAAGGTGGCTATATCAACATGCCAGATATCAGAACAACGATGTATCCTTCTGATCGAGCGAAACAACAATTTCTTTTTTCTCAGTACAACGTTGTTTTTGGAGCTAATTTTAGGTTTAAAAAGAAGAACAAAGAATAAGCTTTCTTGTGCGTTAAATGATTTTCACCAAAAGTGCAAGTCAAACCAAACTTTCAATTATTCATTTTGATTCATTTGTTGATAGTTAAAGTTTGTTGTTGGATGCTTTTTGCAATCAAAAATCGATGAAATTTTCGTTTCTTTGCAGATTAATTGAATAAGATGGCACACAAATCAGGTTTTGTAAATATTGTTGGAAGTCCAAATGTTGGTAAATCCACGCTAATGAACAAGTTAGTAGGGGAAAAACTATCCATTGTTACGTCCAAAGCACAAACAACACGTCATCGAATTTTAGGGATTGTAAATGATGAAAATTACCAAGTAGTATTTTCTGATACTCCAGGTGTTGTAAATGCAGCCTACAAAATGCACGAAGTCATGATGGACTATGTCAACATGTCGATTAAAGATGCCGATGTATTGTTGTTTATAACTGATACCAAGGAAAATGACATGAATCACAAAGAAACCTTGGAGCGGATTCAAAAATTGAAAGTTCCAGTATTTTGTGTGATCAATAAAATTGACTTAGCGAACCAAGAAATTGTGATGGAACGCATTGCATATTGGCAAGCGAAATTACCATCTGCTGTTGTAATGCCAATTTCAGCATTACACGGATTTGCCATTGAGCAATTGTGGGAGCAAATTTTGGAATTAGTGCCAGAATCGCCTGCTTATTACGATAAAGACGAGATTTCTGATAGACCAATGCGCTTTTTTGTGTCAGAAATTGTACGCGAAAAAATATTCATTCATTGCCAGAAAGAAGTTCCATATGCTTGTCAAGTAGAAGTGGAAGAATACAAGGAAGAGGACAATATCACTCGAATCAGAGTATTAATAATTGTTGAGAGAGATTCACAAAAAGGAATTATTATTGGTAAAGCGGGTGAAATGCTGAAACGAATTGGTCGTGAATCACGCATAGAAATTGAGAAATTCATTGATCAAAAAGTGTTCATGCAAACATTTGTGAAGGTGGACAAAGATTGGAGAGGATCTGATCAAAAATTAAAGAAATACGGATACTAGATTACAAATTACAAATTACAGATTGCAAATTGAAGCTTTCTGCAATTTGTAATCTGCAATCTGCAATAGAATAATATGAGCAATATAGTTGCAATTGTCGGAAGACCAAATGTTGGGAAATCAACTTTATTCAATCGTTTAACAGAATCAAGAAGAGCGATTGTAAAGGAAGTGAGTGGTGTTACACGTGACCGTTTATACGGAAAAGGTGAATGGAATGGCGCGCAATTTTCTGTCATCGATACAGGAGGTTATGTGAAAGGTTCTGATGATATTTTTGAGGAAGAAATAAGAAAGCAAGTAGAAATTGCAATCGAAGAAGCAACGGTAATCATCTTCATGGTTGACGTAATGACAGGAATTGTCGACTTAGATGAGACCGTGGCAGCTATGTTGAGAAAATCAAAGAAAAAAGTTGTTATTGGAGCCAATAAAGTAGATAGTTCAGATCGTTTTGGATTGTCTTCGGAATTTTATTCATTTGGTTTGGGAGATGTTTATGATCTATCAGCAACAAATGGAACAGGAACTGGAGAGTTATTGGATGAAATTGTGAAGTATTTCGATAAAGAAGATCTTTCAGTGAATGAAACGGATGATTTACCGCGAATTGCCATTGTGGGGAAACCGAATGTGGGGAAATCTTCTTTGGTCAACGCATTGACAGGGGAAGAACGCAACATCGTTACAAATATTTCTGGAACGACAAGAGACACAATCAATACTCGCTACAATGCATTTGGTTTTGATTTTAATTTAATTGATACAGCTGGAATTCGTAAGAAATCCAAAGTTCATGAAGACATTGAGTACTATTCTGTACTACGTTCAGTTCGAGCAATTGAAAATGCTGATGTGTGTATTTTTATGATCGATGCCGAAGAAGGAATTCAGAAACAAGATTTGCACATTTACTACATCATTGAGAAAAACTCGAAAGGAGTGGTTGTACTTGTAAACAAGTGGGATTTGGTTGAAAAGGACCATACTACAATGAAAGAATACGAAGAGAAAATTCGTGCGCAATTGGCACCTTTCAATGATGTTCCGATTATTTTTACTTCAACTGTAACAAAGCAACGTGTGCACAAAGCATTGGAGGAAACAATGCAAGTATTTGAAAATAGAACACAGAAAATACCGACATCAACGTTGAATGATACGATGTTAGCAATTATTCAAGCAACTCCGCCGCCAGCATTGAAGGGGAAATATGTTCGAATCAAATATGTTCAACAACTTCCAACTCATGCTCCAGCATTTGCATTTTTCTGTAATTTACCTCAGTACATCGGTGAATCATACAAGCGCTTCTTGGAAAACAGGTTGCGTGAAGAGTTTAATTTTCAAGGAGTTCCAGTTAAAATATTCTTCCGTAAGAAATAATGATTGAATTTCTCAAAAGAAATAGTGAGTATGTAACCTTGAATGTGTTATTGCTCATTTATCTTTTTTTTGTTTTAAAAGATTTTCCGATTCCATTATCGAAAGAAACCTTATTATTTGCATCGGATGCGCAAGAATATATGGCAACTGGTCAGTCGTTTTTTGATGATTCCGTTCAAGGCTCTTTGGTTACTCGTCCTTTCCTTTTCCCACTGTTATTGATAGTAATTACAAGCATTGGTGGATACAAACTATGGTTTATCTTTCAACTTTTTCTTTGGCTTTCTTCGGTCAACTTGCTATTTAACTCAATGAAGAAACTACGAATTCCTCTTATTTTGAATTACCTTGGAATTCTATTATTTTGCCTCAACTTTAGCATAATTGCATTGATATATCATGGTTTAAATGAGGTGATTATCATTTTTTTAGTAAGTTGTTTAATTTGCTTAGTTGCGAGCAATTATCATTGTTTTTTTTCACTGAAAGTGTTACAAAAATTGTTGTTTTTGTTGGTTGTATTAACACTTGTTAAACCACTTTTCTTACTGCCAATGATGGCAATGTTGGTATTGATCATACTCATGTATTTCCGTATGTACTTTCGATCACCGAAGCAATTGTTAGTTTTACTGTTAATTTTTTCCCCGATTCTTGTTCAAATGAGTTTGGTGAACTCTGTAGAAGGAAAATTTACTTTCTCAGAGATTAGCACAAAAACGTACAATCGCTATATTTTCACTCAATTGTATCAAAAAAATCACACTTGCGATCGTCCTAAAGCCTTGGAAGCAATTGAGGGAATGAGTTCAGATGAGATTAGCTCCATTTCAAAGAAACACAAACAAGAACTTTTTGCATTATTTCAAGAAAATTTGGAGCTGAATTTATCTGGTAGACCAGTATTCTTAGAGTTGAATAGAACAAAAGAAAACAAGTTTTTTGTGTCCTTAATGAAAGAGCATATTCAACTTTTTTCCAACCTATTTTATTTCGGTTTTGCCTGGGTTGTGTTGTTTTTTATTCATCTAATTTATAAGAAAAGATTCATTGAACTTTCGGGCATTTTGTTTATCGGGGTACTCATGTACTACATCTATGTTTCTTCTGGAATTTCAGGATTGCAAGGTGATAGATTAGTCATCGTTGCTTTACCATTGGCAATTGTTTTTTATCTTTATGTCATCAATTATTATGTTGTTGAAATCAAAAACGTAATTGAAAAAACAAGAGCAGCAATAAGAAAATGAAATTTGGAGCAATTGATATAGGAACGAATGCTGCGCGATTGCTCGTAGGTGAAGTAACCAAAGAAGACGGTCATTTTTTTGTCAACAAAGTTTCATATACACGTATTCCTTTGCGTTTGGGTGGAGATGTTTTTGAAAATGGAAGAATTTCGAAAAAGAAAGTCGACCATTTTGTGAAGACAATGAAAGCCTTTAGTTTAATTGCTGAAATTTTTGAAGTCAAAGATTTGCGTGCTTGCGCTACTTCTGCTATGCGAGAAGCTAAGAATTCCAAAGTAGTACGTGAAAAAATTCTCAACGAAACAGGCGTATCCATTGATGTTATTTCTGGTGACGTGGAGGCTGAATTGATTTTTGGTACTTTCTTTTTATTGGATATTGATAAATCTGTTCCATTCATGGTGATTGATGTCGGAGGTGGAAGTACGGAAGTGAGTGTTTTCGAGAAAGGTCAACGCGTTGCATCCAAATCATTTGAAATCGGGACATTGCGTTTATTAAAAGGTAAAACACGATTGACAATCTGGGAGGAAATGCAAGATTGGATCGACCAATCAGTCGATTTGAGTGAAGTACACACAATTTACGGAACAGGCGGAAACATCAATAAAGCACACAAACTGTTAGGGGCTGGACACATGCAACCCTTGACTTTGGATAAGTTAGAAGCACTGAAAGACGAATTGGAACCATTGAGTTTGAAACAACGAATGGATCGCTATCAACTCAAGCCAGATCGTGCCGATGTATTGGTTCCGGCTCTAGATATCTATTGTTATTTGATGAAAAAGCTAAAGTATACAGATATTATCGTTCCAAAAATTGGGTTGTCTGATGGTATTGTGTATGATTTGCACATGAAACATAAAAAACGCTTAAAAGTTGATGCCGTTTAACGGTTTGAAACGGCTATTCTTTTTGATAAATAGCTAGTTAAACGGCTAATGTTTAATAAATTTAGATGTTATAAATTCATTTGAATCAGTTTTAATTTTTATCAAATAGGTCCCACTTGCTAGATTTTTAATTGAAAGACCACTACTATTATTTTCAGAAAGAATTAATGTTCCATCGAGATTGAAAATGAAGATTGATTTCACCGTTCTTGATAAGTGAATAAACTCAGTACTTGGATTGGGATAAGTATAAAATGTGTTCTGATTTTGTCCTTCATTTATTCCAACAAATGTCGAAAGGCAATTGGAGGTTACACTGCAATTTCCAGAATATATAGTCACAGCATAACTTCCACTTAATGATGGTGTAAAAGTTTGATTGGTTTCTCCAGTAATTTCCGAGTTGTCAGAACAATCTATCCATTGAAAATGATCACCAACGACGCTTACGGTTAATGTGTTATCATTAAGCCAAATACTTACCGGGGCATTAAGGCATTGGCTATATTTTGCAATGAATATGGATCCGAAGTTAGTGTTTCCAGATATTGAAGATATGTTGACGCCTGGATTAAAGTCGAATGTGTTACGTAGAGAACCAGTGAAAAAGATATTTCTATTCCCGTCAACGTGAAAAGAGGGATTCAACAAGTAAATATTATAATTAGTCATAGCATCAATTAGGATTTCTGAGGTTTTGTAAACCCCATTGTTGTCCCATTTTAGTAAAACTACATTCGACGCAAAATAACCACTTGTTAGGCTATTAATTGATGAGCTAGGATCAAAATCGAAAGTTCCTCTCAAATTCCCTGTAGCATATATATTTCCATCCAGATCAGATATTAGTTTTGAGATATCAAATTGACCAATTCCGATAATGGGTTTAGCCCATAAAAAATCTCCGGTTGGGGAATATTTGAGAATTACAGACTCAAGTACTTTGTAAGACATGGTTGAGTCGTACGTTGATGAAATCAAAGTACTTACATTAGCACCTAAATCAAAGTCAACGGTGTCAATGTAATTTGCGTGAAGAAAAAAATTATTACTTTCATCTTTTATGAAATTTAATTTTTGAGTTGCTTTTGCCCAAATAAAATCACCATTTGAGTTTAATTTACTAATATAAGTGCTGAAACTACCACTATAATTTAATTGTGTAATTCCACTCCCAGGATCTAAATCAGCATTTGTTTCGCATGCTCCCCCGTAATAAACGTTACCTATTTGATCTACTGCAATTGAACCGGACAAATATGCATTCACTGTTTTTGCCCAGACCAAATTACCTTCTGAATTTAATTTTAGGACAAACACATCTTTATTGTTTTGAGATGTAAATTCCAATTCTGTTGAACTCGGGTCAAAATCTGCAGTTCCTCTGTAATAGCCAGAGACATAAATATTACCAAAATCATCTGTTGTCATATCGGTTCCTGAGTCATAACCAGGTCCCCCAACTGATTTCGCCCAAATAAAATTCCCATCAGAATCAAGTTTACTAATGAAAACATCATAGATGCCCTGAGATGTTAATTCGGCGGTATTTTGTCCTGGATCAAAATCAACAGTTCCTTGAAATATACCCATTATGATTACGTTTCCAACATTGTCAATAGACAATGTATAGTTAAGGTAATACCCATCATTAAAGTTGTATGGATAGGGATTCGATTGTTCACATCCGCAATAAAACCAATAGTCATTAACATCAATATTTTTGGCCCAAATAAAATTCCCAACAGAATCAAATTTCGTTATGTAAATGTCATACGCTTCTGGTATCGTATCATTTGCAGTTAAATTATAAAGTGCAGACTCGGGATTAAAATCAATTGTACCATAAAATATTCCTATTGTATAAACATTCCCTTGAGCATCAGTTTTTACAGATAGCCCCTTTGTCCCAGCATCTCCAGCTACAGAAGCATCTATTTTTTTTACCCAATCTAGATTTTGAGTGGCTCCGACGAAATGAATGAGCAGAAATGCGAGTAATTTGATATATTCCTTGATTTTTAATGAATCCGATGTGTTTTCCATTTGTTGTAAGTTTATATTTTGTTGTAAGTAGCGCCTCCTAAGACAAAGGATTGTTTGTTACTAGACATGTAGAAAATTACAGTACTACTGTTTTGCCATCCATTACCTGGGTAATAGGTTCTATACATACCCGTCCACTCTCCATCTCCTTGATAATTGATATCAATCATACATTGTCCACCATCTGCTTCTGCTGGAAATGCCGATCCTGGTTCTAACACTGTTGCATACCCAGAACTACCACTATTGATTTGAATTTCTAATCCGGATCCATCATGCTTCCAATGACCAACAATGTCATTGATGGAAAAATTTCCTAACGAACTTGCTCCCCAATAACCATTTTCTCCTGGTGAATCTGAGCCTGTTGAAAAGGCCATTTTAGAGGTATACCCATTCACATCAGTTTTAGATTCTAATTTATTTTTTTGTGTGTAACCAAGTTTAGTTGCACTTTGATTTTCCCAATAAACATATTCGGTAGTTGTTTGAGAACCATCTAATTCGTTGGTTATTGTTACCGCAACAACTTCACCATCTTCCATTGAAACAGATTTTTCAGAGATAACATAGCACATGTAGCCACGTTCAAAAGTATCCCCAAATACAGTAGTTATATAAGTGTGAGTTTCAATTACACCGTTTTTATTTTTTTTACAACCTGTAAAAAGGGAAAGTGTAGCTAAAATGAGTATTCCTAAAATTCTGGTGTGTCTAAATGTTGTTTTCATCTATGTTAGTATTAATAGTTTTTCAAAGCTATGAGGCTTTGGAATTTTTCACAATAGCCCTTTGTAGTCATATTTCAATTTCAATACAGGGGTGAGTGGATTTGTTGTGCAATATTTTTACTTTTAACAAAGTAATGCTAAAAGCAAAAATTAAAAAATAGCTAAGACTAGTAGTTTTATCAAATACAATGAAAAAAAGTGATCCTTTATTTTATGAATCAGCACAATTGATTTGGAAAAATATAGCCAATCACACGACTCTTGGATCCATTATCAAATTGGATAAAATTGAAGAATTAAAGAATTCGATTTTTAATGTAGGTGAAAGCTATTTTTTTACTTTCGATATTGTAAATGGTGAATTCATTACAATTAGTAATGAAATTGAACAAATTCTTGGCTTTATACCAAACGAGATTACGGTCATTGATTTTTTGAATCAAATTCATCCTGATGATCAACCCTATTTCTTACAGTTTGAGGCGCAATTGAATGATTTTTACAAAAGATTGCCAACACATAAAATTGATGGCTATAAGATTCAATATGACTTTCGGATTGCTGATGTCAATGGTAATTGGAAGCGTATTTTGCATCAAATGATTATCATTGAGTTTGATGATAATAACAACCTTATTACTTCCCTAGGTATTCATTCTGATATAAGTCATATTAAACTAACAGGCAAGCCAATCTTGTCATTTATAGGTTTAAACGGAAATCCATCGTATTTTAACTATGGAGCAACGGAAAAAATGATCAATGCTAAACCAAGTTTCACCAAAAGGGAAATTGAAATTTTGCACTTAATTATGGTTGGAAAAACCAGTGCCATGATCTCTGAGGAATTGTTCGTGAGTATTCATACCATTAACGCACATCGAAAAAATATTTTGAGGAAAGCGGAATGTGACTCAGTTTCTAAACTCCTAATTAAGGCAATTGCTGAAAATTGGATTTAGATGATTCCATCGATTAATGCACGCGTTACCAATTCAGCGGATGAACTACATTCATATTTCTTAAGCATACTTTTTCTGTGATTCTTTACCGTGTGTTCACTAATAAATAGAAGTTCTGCAATTTGTTTGCTAGAGTTTCCTTTAGCAAGTTGTTGTAATACCCTAATTTCCGCTGCCGACAAAATGCTGTTCGAATTAGCATGGATCTTTTTGTTAAATTGAATGGGTATTGTGATGATTTTCTGATCGTTGCTCGCATCTACAATGTAGTGACTGTAAGAGTTATCCGATTTTATTTGCGACAAATCACTCAATAAGTTTAAAAAAAAAATTGGTTCCATTTTGTCGTTAAATGCAATGGGAATACTTTGTGCTAAACAATGTAAACGCGTTCCATTTTTACATTTTAAATCAACGGTCCTATTCGCTTTAATATACATTCTGTTTAATGGTGGTTGAGCATAGAGGTATTTAAAATATTTTGAACCACCTATTGCTCCTTTGATAAGGTCTTTAATTGTGTGTACTTTTAACAACTTATGATATGATTTATTTTCAAATTCACTTGGTTCATATCCTGTCATTTCAAAAATGGAACCTCCGGCTTTTACAAGCTTTAACTGAGTAATATCCGCAATGACGTAGCAATAGCGATCAATGGCACTAAAAACCGCTAAGTGTTTTTCAAATTCACATGTTCGTTTAACTAATTCACTTGAACATCGTCCTTTTCCTTTTTGAGAAAGTTGTGAAAATTCCTGAAATGAGGAAACTAATTCTTTAAAGTCATTTTTATTCATTGAAGTTTATTTGTTGAAAGTATAATTTTAATCAAAAAATAAAAAACTTTAAAAGTTGATTATCTTGAATTCTTCCTATACTATTGAAACCTCACTGGAATCGTATAATACACATTCACTTTTTTCCCATCATTTTCTCCTGGAATCCATTTTGGCATCTTGTTCACCATTTGTAGGATGTCCTTTGATAAGTAACTTAATTCTGGGTCAATTTTCAGAATGCTTGGTTCAAGAACTCGCCCTTCTTTATCAACAATGAATCGTACATATGCCGAACCTTTCACAGTGATTTTCTTTGACTTAAAGTAATCTTGGATGTAGGAAAAAAGTCCTTCAATTCCAGTGGCGTATTCGGGCATTTTTTCGGCATACTGCAAGGCTTTTGATTCATTTTGGTCTGGTATAACCTCAATACCAATGTCGCCTTGAATGGGCTCAACTGGTTCTATCATTCCTTTTGAAACAACGACTTCACCCAATAATTCATGTCGATTTGGTTCTGTGGGCTCACAAACTGTTTTTGATGTATCTGGTTGTGGTGGCGCAATTTTGCCCATTATTGGATGTTCAACGGGCGTTGGATGAGGTGTTTCGATGGTTGTTTCTTGCGCACAAGATGTCAAGCTCAATGAAACCAAGGCTAAGATTAAAAAAGCATGATTTCTCGGTTGTTGTTTCAATACTTCTACCAATATTGGAATGTCTTCATGATGAAATTCGAATTGATCACGACGCATTCTTCCACATGTGGAGTCATTTCTGTTGGAAAGAATGTAAGTAATGATTTCTGCGCGACTACTATTCGTGAAATCCATGACATTTTTTTCACAAACGTCACAATGACGAGAAATCATCCCGATTTTCATTGCGTCCCAATTTTCGTGACAAGGTTCTTTGATTGATAGTTTCATGATTCAATTTTCTTTTCTGTACAACCGTATTTCACTTTGGTTCACAGAAAAAAAGGGTATTCTTAGAAGAATGCTCTAACTTCCATACCAGCTGAATGGATGGCCTTATTGTTTTCAGATTTTCGCCCATTGTATTGAAGTGAAAGTTGTAGATTTTTAGAGAGCAATCGCTGATAACCAATATTCCAAGTGTAATTAATACCAGGTTTTAAGGCTTCCAACATTTCAAATCCCAAAGCCGAATTTTGATTTCCAGAATAGACAATATTCACCACTTTGAACTCACCCTGCAAACTACCCTTTTCCGCTTGGTTGAATTTTAAAGCTGTTCCAATATCACTAACAAATGCTGATTCATTCCCTAATTCTTCACTGTTGTGCTTTTCTGCATAGCGACCGTCCAAGGAAATTCTAAATGCCGTTGTAGGTTGAAAAATGAAGCTTGGTTTGATGTAATGATAATCAATGTCGTAATTTCTTCCAGTCGTGTAATCGGCAATCGATGATTTATTTCCAAGCTGACCTTCCGATTCAATGGAATACTTTTTCGCAATGTTGACACGAAATGTGACTTCATGAAATTCATTCGATTTGGAATCATAACCACTTGCAATCAGTGATTTGTTTTGTCCATTTTGATAAGTCCAATCAGCACCAAAAATATTTGATGTTCGATTGAAATAAAACGTGTTTCTCAAATTTTGGGAAGTTGAAATGAGGTTGGAATCACGAATACTCGTTGAAAAAGGATTGAAGGCATCAATTCCATTGAAAAGATTTGTTTTGCGGTTGATTCTCACGCGCACTTGATCGGAAAAGCGAGAAATAAATTTTAACGCTCCTTTTTTACTCGCCCAAATTCTTTCTGGTCGAAGATTCAAAGATTGATTGAATTCATTTGAATAGGTTTTAATGTACTCATTACTTGGTGTAAAAACACGTATGTAGGATGCTTGATCAACGTATTGGGCGATTTCAAATTCGTTCAAATCCTTGACATTGTCGCCGTTGTAATCAATCCAAGTATAGATTCCTTGTCCGTCGTTGACTTTCAAATAAATGAACTCTTTTCGCTGCTCAAGTCCCGAACCAACTTCGTAAAATGTGTTCCATGAAACAGCACTTTTAAATGCTCTAATTTCATAGTCAACTCGACCTAACAATGTGTTTTCTGGTGCTTGATTGATTAAGTTGTCATTGATGATTTTTAGTTCACGGTAACTTGTTAACACATTGATAGTTTGGTTTTTTAATTCAGTGATTTTCACTTCTCCACCAACAGTTCGTGCTTTCGCTGCTGGAGCCAATCGAGTACTATCGGAGATATTATCGTATCGCTCTCGGTAAAAAACTGAATAATGATTCTTGATGGAATCCCCATTAGCAATGTAAAATTGATAATCGAAAAATTGGTAACTATTGGTTGCTAGTGGAATTCCTGTTCCTGCAAATTTGTTGATTTCGTGATCATCCTTGTATCCAACTTTAATCCACTTCAAATTTTGTGACACATCTACTTTGTGTCGGATGAAATCATTTTTGGTGGCGGCATCGCTGGATAAATAACTACCAGTCCACAATGCATGAAATCCTTTTTGCTTCCATTCACCATTCAAAGCGGTACGAATTCCTTGATAATCGGCACCGAACAAATAATGCTGACCTTCCACATTGAGGTTTCCATATTTCTTATTGACAAAATTTGCCCCTACCGTAGATGCCAATTGATTTCCTGTGTAATTTTTATTGCGCGTGTTCCAATCACGGTCAAATTCAACTGATCGGTATTGCTGAATGGGTGTGAAATTCCGATCCAAAGCCTCAAATTCTACTTTTGTTGCTAACACCCAAGTTTCAAGGCTATCATTCGAAATCGGAATTGCGCCAATCAATTTTGTTCTTCCAGCAAAGCTTTGGTCATCGCGACTGTCAAATTTTGAAAAGGTATTGATGTCATTTTTGGAATAAGCGAGCTCGGTTTCCAACGAAAGTCGTTTGTTGAAGCGATACAATCCTCCAGCGGTTACCATTTGACGTTGCTTTGGTGTAATAATAAGACGAGATGGTTCATAATCTCCTTGCATCACTCCAGCTTGTGGTGCTACCCATTGATAGACTTTACCAAGCGCATTGTATTCTTTGAAGATGTAATTTCCTTTGTTTGGACCAACATATTGAAAGGTGGCGCGAATGTATGCTGAGTCTTGATTCACTGAATAAACCAATACGGAATCGTAACCCAATGAATCTTTGATGAGGTAAAGCAATTGATTTTCAATGTATCCAACGGAGTCAATGCTTGAAGTACGCGCTTTGTCCAATGAATCACCAATTTGTGAAAGCAAGAATTTCTGACTTCCACTCAATTCTTGCTGTAAAGTCTGGTTTTTAGCATCTTGTTCAGAATAGCCATTGATCCAAAAATCGAACTTTTTAGTGTTTAACGTGGTAGATGTTTGTAGTAATGAACGGGCATAATTTTGGTCTGAATATTGAAATTCTACCACTATTCTGGAATCCTTGGTAATTTGATTGCGCGATGTAAAAATGACTTCAGATGAATTGTAATTAATGGTGTAATCAAACTCTTGTCCTCGCTCCAATTGTCGGCCATCAATGTAAACACGTTCTGTTCCTGCTAAAACAATAATAAACGGTTCATTTTCGGCGCCACGAAGACGATATGGTCCTTGATTCCCTTCAATTCCTTGAATGATTTGTCGCTGAAACTTACCTTTTGATAGCGCACCAGAAACTTGAGTTTTCCAAATACGTGTGGAGTCTTTGCCATAAGTAAATTCGCCAGTTAATCCTTGCGCACGTTTATTGTAATTCATGAAATATCCTTTCGGTTTGTTGATCCAGAAATCTCCCGCAATGATTTTCAATTCATCGTTGTAAACTTGGATGAAAACCTTGTCAAACTCTTGTAATTTATTGGTATTTCCTTCAGGTTGGATCGGAATGTTGTCGTCTGAAATAGAGGCTAGTAACTTCAAGTTTGGCCCAAGGTCACCTGTCAATTCTAAGTTTAAGGATGAATTAACGCCTAAATCTTGATTGTTACCAAAGGAAATTCCACGCGAAATACTTCCTGACTTTTTCAAACTTGTCCCGCCAAAAACATCTTCTGTTTGAGTGGTAGAAGTAATCATAAATCGTTCTCGATCCCCTTTTTCTTTTGAATAGATCATAGATGTGTCTCGCACACGATAACTTTTCGATAAATCAAAAGGTAGTACTCGGTATTCTACAGTATAATTTCCGTCACATTTTTCCAAAAGAATCAGTTCTGCCTTTCCTGAATTGAGATAATAATGATCTCTTGGAACAAGAGTTTCATTACAGAATAGTTGAAAGGAGCTGGGATAAATACTTAAGGTGTCCAATCTCAATGTGTCATTCTCAAACTGAATGGATTTTTTTCGCAATGTCGAAGTTTGAGCTGACACGATCAACGTGGAACTCAATAGAACAACCAAAGCTAAAAATCTATAAATAGCAGACATCTTCACGAAAGTACAACGTAGAAAGCAGATATTTCGTGTTTTAGGGATTGAAAAGTTTGATTCGCTAAACCGTTTTTTTCTTCAAAAAGTGATTTTGGAGGAAAAAAAGTTGATTTATTCAAGTAAAATAGTTGTAAATTAGTTTCACTAATAACTTCACTATGCTAAAATTACTATTACTTACAATCACTTCTTTATTTGTTGGTTTACAATTGTTTGCGCAAGTTTGCACCATTAATTATGGCGTTACTGGAACAGGAATTTATCCAGATTCTTTGCCAGATGGGACAGTTGGTCAAGCCTATTCAACAGATGTTACATTTGTGATGCCATTAGACACAATGGGATATGATTTCACAAACTTTAAAATTTTGGCTGTTTCGCTACCGGCTGGTTTGTCGTGGGAATGCAATAACAACACAAATTCTTGCAATTACAATCCTCAAGTGAACCAGTATGGATGTGTGAATATATTCGGAACACCATTATTGGCAGGAGTTTACAATATTGATGTTACTGTCATAGCCGATTTAACGGTGATTCAGGGTTATCCATTTAATTTCCAAATTTACATGGAAGTATTACCAAGTTCCACTACCACAACGAATACTGGTTTTTCAATGCTTGGTTCATCAGGTTGTGCGCCACTAACGGTTAATTTCACAAATAACAATCCAGGACTAGTAGCTTATTCTTGGGATTTTGGAAATGGAAATACTTCAACAGCTGAGAATCCAGCTCCTCAAGTTTACACAACACCAGGTGATTATGTCGTTCATTATGAAGCGTACAATAACACATCTGTAGTGGACATTTACACATTGACCAACGTCGGAATTACAGCAATGAGTAATTATGGAGGTGGTTTTCCATCGTATGAAAGTGCTGATCCATACTTTATTTTAAAGGAAAACGGAACGGCCATTTATCAATCTGCATTTATTTTGGATACAGATCCACCAGTTAGTTGGCCAACAAGTATTTTATTGAACCCACTGAATACTTATGTACTGGAAATATGGGAAGCAGATGAAACGGCTGCTGAACTATTTTTTGGAGCAGACGATTACATGGGAAATCATACTTTAAATTTGGCAGGTTGTACAGGATGTTCCGCAGGAACATCAACAATTAATTACACAATCAATCATCAGGTGGTAAACCCTTCTCCTGTGGTGATTTCTGCAGATACGATTCATGTGTATGATTTTCCTGCGGTTCCGGTAATTTCATTTGATCCTTTGACGCAAACAATGAGTACACCAGATTTAGGTTTAGTATATCAATGGTACTTGAATGGAACCATTATTGCTGGTGCAATTTCCAATTCATATGTTATTTCTCAATCTGGAAACTATTCTGTTGCAGCCATAACACTACAAGGATGTTCAACAAATTCATTGTATCTGCCAGCAACGTATTGTGATTTAAGCATTGATCCAGTAATCAGTTCCAGTGCCAGCGGATTTTTATTTGTGACAGGTTTTCCTGCGAATTACGATGTTGAATGGAGTTTAAACAATGCAATTATTCCTGGACAATCAAATGATACTTTGTATACTTCACAAGCTGGAGATTATGAAGTAACTGTTACGAGTCCAGAAGGTTGTACGTACACAACAGATGTTTTTAGTACCAATCTTGGTGTTGCAGACAACGCTTTGTTGAATTGGTCAATTTTCCCAAATCCAGCGAAAGATGCTGTGACTGTGGCATTGAACAATGATCAAACAATGGATGAAATTCAGTTAATTGATGTAACTGGCCGAGTAATTCGAACTTGGAAGTGGCAAAATTCATCTTCCATGACAATTAATATTGAGGATATTCCTTCTGGGTATTTCATTCTGCAATTGGTGAATGGTTCTCAATCATGGGTAAAACGATTTGTCATTGAATAATGATGACGTTATTTTAAAGAAAGGCGCAGTTCGAAAGAGTTGCGCTTTTTTTGTTTGATTCGTTGTTAAAAAAAGTTAAGCACTAACGCTGTATGATGCTTTAGATTAAATTCGTTAGAAACAAAATTGATTTGTGAAAAAAATTAGAGTTAGTTATATCGTCATTTTAATCGTTTTTGCAGTGATTGCATTGCTGATCATTCAAGCATTTCAAACGAAGCAATTGTATGATAAAAAATCAGGTCAATTTAAGTCAGAAGTGCAAACAACGATTGAGCGCATCGCTGTTAGACACGAGAAAGCAGAAGACGTTCGGAAATTCTTTAAAATTGCAAACACTAATTTTAGTGGACAATACAAAGACATCTTAAAGGAAGAGTTTCAGAATTTAATGGCCGCACAAGAATCCATCATGATAAAAGATACTTTAATCATGGAAAATGGTTCTTTGGAAAGCTATCTCATAATTAAAGGACAATCATTTGATTCATTATCAGGTGTAACAACCGAGCAAAAAGTATTGGCAAGAGATGTGCGACAATTGCGCGATTTGTACCAGCCAGGAAGAAGTGTCACGTCTGATTCTTTGGATTTCACCATTCAGTTAGATCAACGTGTCATCAAAAAGATGTTCGAGAAGGCAAAATTTGTGAATGAAATGATGCTGCAAGCCTTCAGAGAAAATGTTTTTATAGAAGCCGAGAACAGGTTTGACATTCGCTTTTTAGATTCGGTAGTGCGAACAGAATTCAAAGACGACAAAATTCCAACAGAATATAAGTTCATGGTGACAAATGAAAACGGGAAGCCAGTTAAGTTTGCGCCTGCTTTGTTCAATTATTCGATGGATTTGGATACCAATTATTGCTTTCAAACAGGACTTTTTCCAAGTAATATTTTTGGTGAAAGGCTAAAATTGCACATTTATTTTCCCGAGCAGCGTACAATTTTGTTAAAAGAAATGTGGATTCCATTGTTGGTGAATTTGACCTTGATAATCATGATTGTTTGGGCATTGATGTTCATGTTCAGAACAATTTTAACTCAAAAGAAATTAGCAGAACTAAAGAATGATTTCGTGTCAAACATGACACATGAGTTTAAAACACCTATTTCCACGATTTCGTTGGCGTGTCAAGCTATGAACGATCCAGATATGGCAGGAAATGGAATTGAAACGATCAAGCCTTACGTTAAAATGATCAACGATGAAAACCAGCGATTGAGTTTGTTGGTAGAGCGAATTTTACAAAGCGCTATCATGGATAAAGGAGATGTCAATCTCAAAATGGAAGAGGTGTTACTGAATGAGATAATTCATGAAATTGTGCACAACGCGCAATTTAGAATTCAAAAAAATAACGGCAAAATTGAATTGGATCTTACGCCCGAATTGATTTATATCAAGGCAGATCGATTACATGCAGTCAATGCAATTTCCAATTTGATTGACAATGCGATTAAATATTCCGAAAATGCACCAGAAATTACTTTGCGCTTGACGCAATCAGGTGGAAAAATTAAAATTTCTGTTACAGATAAAGGTCTTGGAATAAAAAAAGAGCATATCAGTAAAATATTTGATAAATTGTACCGTATTCCTACTGGGAATGTTCACAATGTGAAAGGTTTTGGTTTGGGATTAAGTTATGTCAAAGCAATTTGCGTTTTACATGGATGGAACATTATGGTACAAAGCAAAATAGGAGAAGGATCTACATTTACAATTGAAATAAAACAATAGACATGAGCACAAAATTGAACTTACTTTTAGCAGAAGACGATGAAAATTTAGGGCAATTATTGCATACTTATTTGAAATCGAAAGGATTTAACGTTGAATTGGCAGTTGATGGAAAAGCTGCGTTGGATAGCTTCAATCAAGGGAATTTTGATTTTTGCATTTTTGATGTAATGATGCCGAAACTGGATGGTTTCTCCCTTGCCAAGGAAGTGAGAGAATTAGACAAAAAAATTCCGATTTTGTTTTTAACTGCTAAATCATTGAAGGCTGATAAGTTGGAAGGTTTTGCCATTGGAGCAGATGATTATTTGTCCAAGCCATTTGAAATGGAAGAGCTATTGGCTAGAATCAATGCTATTTTGAGAAGAACTGACACGTCGGAAAGTGAAGATGGAGGTGAATTAATGATTGGTAAAATTAAGTACGAACCAGAATTGAGATTGTTGCATACTTCTGGAGAAGTGAAAAAGTTGACTACCAAAGAAAATCAATTGTTGCAATTGTTGTCTAAAAACATGAATGAAATTCTAGATCGTCAAGCGACCTTGCGCGCTGTTTGGGGTGATGATAACTATTTCAATGGTCGAAGTATGGATGTTTACATTGCGAAGTTGAGAAAGTTGCTCAAAGAAGATGAAAACATTGAAATTATGAATGTTCACGGAAAAGGATTTAAATTAATTGTGAAGAGTTAGGAATCCAATTGGCTACTTCGCTAATTTTAACATTTGTAACACTCATTCTCTAACTTTTACTATTTTTGCGCGTCAATTAAGGAGGTGAAAAATAGCATAAAGTACATACTGCAGAAAATTCTTGGATTTAGAAAATACCTCTATGTATTTGCTATTTTTAAAATTAAAACCTTGCACAAGGATAAAAAGGAAAAGGATTTTTTCCACTTTTTGTCATTGTTGAGTGATTCTCAAGGCGCTATACTTGATATTGGTGCAAATATCGGAATCATGAGTTATCATCTTTCAAAACGTTTTCCATCTGCTACGATCCATGCGTTTGAGCCAATGCCAGACAATTTGGAAGTATTGAAAAAAATCACGCTAAAGTACGGCTTGAAAAATGTGGAAATTCATCCTTTTGCTTTAGGTGAAACTTCTGGCAAACTGAAAATGATTCTTCCCCATAACGGTAAAACAAAGATGCAAGGCCTAAGTCATGTGAAGCACGAATCCATTAAAGAGTGGAACGAAGGAGAAGAATTTGAAGTTGAATCAAAAACCTTGGATGAATTGTTCCAGAATACCTCAATTCAAGGAATTAAAATCGATGTTGAAAATTTCGAATACTTCACATTTAAGGGTGGAGCTAACATCATTGACAAGTATAAGCCGATTATTTACACTGAATTGTGGGACAATGAGAATCGGGTTAAATGCTTCCAACTTCTCTCAGATTTAGGCTACAAACCATACGTGGTTGTTCAAAATGAACTATTGGAGTACAATTCGAAAGTACATCAAGCACAAAATTTTATCTTTAGAGCAAATTAATGACGATTCATTGCGTTAATTAGCCGACATGCAAAAAAAGTTTTTATCCAATTTAGTACTCATCATCTTCCTCAATTTATTGGTGAAGCCCGTTGCTATTTTTGGAATTGATGCAGCGGTCCAAAATCGAGTTGGTACTGAAGAATATGGTTTGTACTTCTCCTTATTGAATTTTACCTTTTTGTTCAATATTTTGCTCGACCTTGGGATCAATAATTTCACAACGAAAAATGTTGCTCAGCATCCGGAAATAGTTCCTAAATATCTCGGAAAAGTGCTGTCCTTGCGTTTTATTTTGTTCATCATTTATGCTCTTGTTAGTTGCGCAATCGCTTTGTTGATTGGTTATTCTGAACGCGCTTTTTACATTCTGGGATTTTTAATCGTCAATCAGTTTTTTATCACGATCATTGCTTATGTTCGAAGTCATTTTGCAGGAATGCATTTGTTCAAAACAGACGCCATTATTTCAGTACTTGATCGCCTTTTGTTGATTGTGTTTTGTGGCATGTTGCTTTATGGTTCTGCTTCAAATGAACCGTTTCAAATTGATTGGTTTGTTTGGCTGCAAACGCTTTGCTATGGTATCACATGTGTTGTTGGGATCACCCTACTCATCTATAAAATTGGCAGACCGATTATTCGATTTCATCGTCCTTTTTCTTTGGCAATTTTGCGTCAAAGTTTGCCATTTGCATTGTTGATTTTGTTGATGATGCTCTATACAAGAATAGATTCCGTGATGATTGAACGCTTGCATGTGAATGGACAATTTGAAGCTGGAATTTATGCGCAAGGTTTTCGTTTGTTGGATGCGTTTTTTATGTTTGGAATGATCTTTACCAATTTATTATTTCCCATTTTTGCTCGGATGCTACAGCAGAAAGATTCCATTACTGATTTATTGAATATGAGTGCAAAGTTGCTGATTTTTGGTGCTTTGAGTATTGCAGTTATTTGCTTTTGGAATGGAGAGACAATTTTAAGTTGGATTTATACCACTGACGTTTCACATGCTATTCTTCCATTTCAATTATTGATGTTCACATTTGTTGGAATGTGTATCACGTTAATTTATGGAACATTGTTGACCGCAAGCGGAAAATTGAAGTTGTTGAATCGAATTGCATTCGTTGGAATCATTTGTAATGGTGGAATCAATTGGTTTTTAATTCCAAAATATGGAGCAGTTGGTGCCGCAATTGCAACTTTAATGACTCAAACATTGATTGGTTTCATTCAGTGGTTGGTTGTTGTGAAGCGTTTTCAAATTCACATGAATTGGAATGGAATCATTCAATCTGTAAGTTTTGTTTTAACTCTTGTTGCGGTTGTTTGGCTGACTGATTTTTGGAAGGTACATGTGGCTTTTCAGCTGTTGTGTGTTGCATTTCTCTTACTATTTTTTAGAGTAGTCAACCTCAAAGACATCAAAGGAATCCTTCAAAAGGGAGAATAAAAAAAGTGCTGCAATTGCTTGCAACACTTCTTCCTTTTTTCAATTAGGGTTAGTTCTATTTTTAATTAATCGTTACTTGTTTTGTTCTTACTGTTTCGTTGATTAACCAATAGTCTTGCCCACCAATAACGTTTTTCTGATAGTTTAGTCCAACAACTTGAACATATCCTGAACCAGCGCCAACTGTTCCCATTTCAGAAGCACTGAATGTATGAGATGTGTTTGATCCGCCAACAATAATTGTTTTACTTCCATTTGGTCCGTAAACTCCGTAAAGTATTGAATCGGCATTGGCAACAGATCCACTTGTAAGAGTATAAGAACTTCCAGAACTCACAGTTCCTGCCGTAAAGTTTGAAACTGTTGCAAATCCTTGAGAAGAACTAGTGTTAAATGAATTCCATGTCGAACCTGAACCTGTCCAATCTACATCGGTTCCAAAAGTAATTCCTGATGGATTTGCTTGCGAAATTTGAAACACATAGGCATTATTGGATTGAGCGGTTAAATTATTCGAATTTACATCTACTGTTCCCGCACTTACGAAACTGTTTCCAGAATTCATACTGAATGCGGCCACCGCTGTACCTGCTTCGAAGTCCACAGAACCGATTGGTGTTGAAGTTGTTGTGATAGTTTTAATAGCAATCAACGCAGCGTATTCACCAGTAAAGTTAGGTGTAAACGGTTCTGGTGCTGTAGCAGTTCCTCCCGCTGGTGCATACTCACATGAACCGTCGTCTTTATTTGCCGAACTGTTATAGTTTGTTGCTGTAGAATCTGTACAACCTTCTTTTTTACAAGAGGTTAAACCCATCCCCATTACTAATCCAATGCTTGCGAGTAAAAATGTCGTTTTTTTCATATTTTAATAGTTTTAGACAAATTTAAGTTGCATTAGCGTATTGTCCTATACGTCATTTGTCGGATTTTAATTGAATTATCCAGAATCTTGAATTTCGATTCACCAAGGCAATATTTCGTACAGTTTAGTGTTATACTTTTCGAAATTGAATATTAACATTAAATTCGCACCAATAAACAATTGAAATATGAGCGACACAATCAATAGTCTTGATCAAGAAAGACAAAATTTATTGGTTTTTATATGGAAAAACAGAAAGATAATTATCATCGTAACAGCAGTTGGAGCAATTGTTTCATTGGTAGTTTCTTTATTGATGACACCCATTTTTAGATCTACGGCGATTGTTTTCCCAACGGCAACAAGTACGGTTTCTTTCTCGGAATTAACGACAGCAAAGGCTGGAGCAATGGACTTTGGTGAAGAAGAGCAAGCAGAACAATTGGTGCAGATTTTACAATCTTCCAAAATCCGAGATAGAATTGTTTCAGAGTTCAACTTGTACGAACATTACGATATCGCTCCAGACGACCAAAACAAACGCTATAAATTGATCTTAGAGTATGGAAGCAATTTCAATTATGTCAGAACACGCTATGGTTCTATTCAGATTGATGTCCTCGACAAAGATCCAGAATTGGCGGCGAAAATGGCGAACCGTGTTGTGGAGTTAATCGATACAGTGAAGAATGAGATGTTACAACAACGAACGTCGGAAGCCTTTAAAGTTGCACAACGTAAACGTGCGATGCTTCAATCGGAATTGGACATGATTAGTCACAGAATTGATAGTTTGGCTTCAGTTGGAGTAATGAACATCGATGCGCGTGCAGGATTGTATCAAGCATACGTTGATTCCAAAAATCCATCGGAGAAAACGGTGATTAAAGAGAAGTTAGATATCAACGAAAAGTTGGGAGCAGTATACGATGAATTAGAGCATGTGCGCCGTGAGAAAATCACCAACATGGAGGTTTTTATGGGAACATATGAACAAACAGAATCGGATGCCAATGCACAATTGAATCATAAATTTGTGGTTGAACAAGCGGTTGTGGCAGATAAAAAAGACAAACCAAAACGCATGATTGTTGTGTTGCTCGGATTAATTGGCTCATTCGTATTCATTGTATTCGCCTTGTTGTTGCGTGAGAAATTGAGAGAATTAAAAAGCATTGCATAGTGCAATACATTCGGCAAAATAGCTGGTTATTCGTTTGGAGTTTTTTATACATTGCACTCGCTGCAATTTTAATCTACAACGATAATCAATACCTAACACTTTTTCCTATCGGATTGGTTGCAGTTCTAGGTGCGCTTTTTTATACCGAAACAACCTTTTTGGCCATCGCATTCTTAACACCACTTTCCGTTAACATTGAAGATTATTCAGATTCTTTTGGATTATTTGTTCCAACTGAGCCGATGTTGTTTGGATTGATGTTGCTATTTCTGATGCAGCATTTGTTTAAAAACAGCATTCATCGAGATATCTGGAAGTCTCCAATTGTATGGGCCGTTGGATTTTATTTGTTTTGGGTAGTCATCACAGGAATTACAAGTTCGAATCCAGTTGCTTCATTCAAGTTTTTACTCGCTCGATTGTGGTTTATCATTCCAATGCTTGTATTTGGACCAGTGATTTTTCTGAAGGAAATCAACATCAAGCGATTTTTATGGTTGTTTTGTGTTGGAATGGTCATCGTGGTCATTTACACTGTAGGAACTCATGCTCAATACCGTTTTGGTGAAAAAGAATCACATTGGGTAATGTGGCCATTTTTTAAAGACCATACCATTTATGGTGCAATTGTCGCTTTAGCAACACCACTTATTTTTGGATTGTATTTTTCTAAAAAGCATACGGCTATTGTGCAAGCAATTTTAATTGCTATGATGTTTATTATTGTTCTTGGATTGTACTTTTCTTACACACGTGCTGCTTGGTTAAGTGTTTTTGCTTCATTACTTGTTCTCGCTGCAATTAAGCTCAAGATTTCGTTTAAATTGATTTCGATTGTGACAATTGTCACTGGAGTTGTACTCTTGTTTTCATGGCAAAGAATTCAGCAAAATTTGGAAAGAAACAAGCAAGATCATACTACAGAAAAATTTGGAGAACGTTTGCAATCTGCCACAAATGTTTCTACGGATGCTTCGAACTTAGAGCGAATCAATCGTTGGACATGCGCCATTGACATGTTCAAAGAGCGACCAATCGTTGGATTTGGACCAGGTACGTATGCTTTTGAATATGCTCGATTTCAACGACCAGAAAACTTAACCATTATTTCTACCAATTTTGGAAATTTGGGAAATGCACATAGCGAATTCTTAGGACCATTGGCTGAAATGGGAGTATTGGGATTGGTTGCCATGGTACTCATTGTCATTGCCATCTTTTACAAATCCATTACTTTATATGTAAAGTGGCCAGCTGAAGACAAGGAGATTCGAACACTCATTTTGGCGATCATTGTTTCGTTAACAACCTACTTTGTTCACGCATTCTTGAATAACTTTTTAGATACAGACAAAGCAGCGGTTCCAATATGGGGAATGTGTGCGATGATAATTGCGTTGGAAATTCGCTTCGCGAGACTAAAAGACCACTCATCTGCGACTCGTTAAAAGACAAAAGACCGCTCCTTTGTCGCTGAAGGACTTGCTTTTGTTTCATACTCTATTAATTTATTCAGAATACTCTAAATGTAAAAAATAGAACAATATATTAACGTATTCCAACATCAAGTCTTTGAGCGGAGCGGTCTTTTGTCTAATTTGCATATCTTTGCACGAAAAAATCAACTCATACAATGATTGAAACAGATATAATAATTATTGGTGCTGGTCCAGTTGGACTTTTTACAATTTTCGAAGCGGGATTATTGAAGTTGAAATGCCATTTAATTGATTCTTTGCCTCAAGCTGGAGGACAATGTTCGGAAATTTATCCAAAGAAACCAATTTACGATATTCCTGGTTTTCCATCGGTTTTAGCGGGAGAGTTAGTGGATAATTTAATGGAGCAAGCAGCTCCATTCAAACCAGGTTTTACCTTGGGTGAAGCGGCAGTTTCAATTGATAAAACAGAGGATGATAAATTCATTGTTACAACAGTAAAAGGAACTCAACACAAAGCACCAATTGTGATGATTGCTGGAGGATTGGGAGTGTTTGAACCGCGCAAGCCACCAATTGACAACTTAGAAGATTTCGAAGACAAGGGAGTTGAATACATTATCAAAGATCCTGAGTTCTATAGAGGAAAACGTTGCGTGATTGCAGGAGGAGGTGATTCAGCACTAGATTGGTCTATTTTCTTAGCGGAGAAAAACATTGCGAAAGAAGTAACATTGGTGCACAGAAGTGCTTCATTCCGTGGACATTTAGATTCTGTTCAGAAAGTGATTGATATGGCTGGAGCTGGAAAAATCAATTTGGTTACAGAAGCGGAAGTAGTTGGAATCAGCGGAAATGGTGTATTGAACAACGTTGTCATTAACCATAAAACAGATGGTGACATCATCAAAGAAGCAGATCATTTCATTCCATTGTTTGGTTTAAAGCCAAGTCTTGGTCCAATAGCAGATTGGGGATTGGAAATTGAGAAGAATGCCATCAAAGTAAATACATTGGATTACTCGACAAACATTCCAGGAATTTATGCCATTGGAGATGTCAATACTTACGAGAATAAATTGAAATTAATTTTGTGTGGATTCCATGAAGGAACATTGGCTGTTCAATCAGCTTTTGCACGCATTTATCCTGATAAGAAGAACATCTTGAAATATACAACGGTGAACGGAGTACAAGGGTTTTAATAATTGGAGTAATAAAAAGTTAAAAAAGCGAGATCAATTATGATTCTCGCTTTTTTGTTTTAAAACTAAATTACTTTCTTACTTTCTTACTTTCTTACTTTCTTTGCAATCCAATGGTCTAAACTGATGCGTCCTGGTCCAGTGAAGAACAACAATAACAACATCACCAAATAATACAGTGGTATTTCAAATCCATTGTCACCAGCGCTAAAACCATTGCCCCAATGAACGGTTTTGATGGCAACTAACATTGCAATCATCAGCGGAACAGCAATAAAACGAGTTCCCAATCCAATTGTTAAAAGGATGAATCCAAAAAATTCTGTGTATGTGACTAAATAGGCATTCAATTTTGGAGCTACCATTTCCATTGATTCAAACCATTCAACAATTCCTTCGATGTTTTTTATTTTCATCATTGCAGGGCCGTAAAAACCATAAGCAAGTGTCAATCGGATCAATAACAGTGGTAAGTCTTTAGTAGCTGATAACGCATCTGTCAGTTTAAAATACAAGTTTTTCATAGCATTTGTTTTATTGGTTTCACTATTAGGACGAATTGCTGCTAATTTCCTTTCATCAACTTCGTAAAATCGCTACCTTTAAGCCTTTAAAACATTAAAATAAGCATCCATGAAGTCAATAAACGTAAATGAGTTCAAACAATTACAAGATACTAACGAAGAATTCGTACTTATAGATGTTCGTGAAGTACATGAATTTGAAAATGCCAATATGGATGGAATATTAATTCCTGTTGGGGAAGTGCCAGAACGTTTTAATGAAATTCCAAAGGATAAAAAAGTGATTGTTCATTGTCGCTCGGGAGTAAGAAGTGCTAACGTTATTCAATGGTTGGAGCAATCAGAAGGATACGATAATTTGTACAATTTGGAAGGTGGAATTATGGCGTGGGCAGCAACATATGATCAAACACTTCGTGTTTGAAATTAACAGTTGAAAATGTAAAATGAACAATATGATTTTGTTTTCTTTTTCATTTTTAATTCTTCATTTTTAATTCTTCATTTTTAATTCTTCATTTTTTTGTGAATAGAAGGACAATCAATATGGTAATCGTGCTAGGAGTGATTTCACTCGCTAGTATTTTGATGATTCAAGGAATTTGGATCAATAAAACGATTACTGTCCAACAAACTGATATTGCTATTCAAGAAAAGGAAGATAGTTTAGATCATAAGCATTTTGCCGAACAAGTGCACATCGCCTTGCGAAATGTGTTGGAGAAAATTTCAACTGTGCAATCAGATAGTTCTGAATTGTATGGTGCAGTGAAGCAAGTAAGTGATAATTATTTTTCGGTTGACATCAATGAAGAACTGCATCCTTATTACTTAGAAACCTTATTGAAGCGTGAGTTTTATTCTCAAAATGTACATCGAGATTTTCAATATGGAATATATGATTGTTTCACGGATTCTATTGTTTTTGGAAACCTGATCAAGTTCGATAAAACATCCTTGTACGCGCCAGCATCAGATACTTTGGCCGGAATCACTTCTGAGAAACTATCTTGGAAAAAGGATGGTCATTATTTTACGGTTTATTTCCCTGGCATTCAAAATAAGCACAAACATTTTGAGGACGGAGGAATTTCACCTTGGTGGTACATGGCAATGATTGTCATTTTTGTCCTCTTGTTTTTTGGTTTTGCCATTGCAGTTATCATTCGACAAAAGCGATTGTCTGAAGTCAAAAATGATTTCATCAACAACATGACGCATGAACTGAAAACACCAATTTCTACAATTGGTTTATCGAGCGAAATGTTGCTCCGCGGTGATTTTTCTGAAGAACCAGAAAAGATTAAAAAGTATGCAGGAGTAATATTTAAAGAAAACAAACGCTTACAAAATCAAGTAGAACGAGTATTGAATGTGGCGAAAATGGATAAGGACAAATTGGTTCTTTCCAAAGAGCAATTGGATGTGCATGAAATCATTGAGGAAGCAAAAGATAATTTTGAATTCAATCAACTGACACATGGAGGAAAGATTGAGTTGGTGTTGGATGCAACAAACTTTACGGTGAATGCTGATCCTGTTCACATAGCCAATGTGATTTACAATTTGTTGGATAACGCCGTAAAGTACTGTCAAACTGAACCAGATATTGTTGTTCGTTCTTGGAATGAAAAGAAAGGCTTGATCATTGAAATTGGCGACAATGGAATTGGAATCAAACGTGATGATTTAAAACAAATTTTCGAGAAATTCTACCGCGTTCCTACAGGGAATTTACACAATGTGAAAGGTTTTGGTTTGGGATTGTATTACGTAAAACTCATCATTGAAGAACACAATGGAACAATCGATGTAAAAAGTAATTTTGGTAAAGGAACAACTTTTCGAATATATTTGCCTTACTAAATGACGGTTTGGTTATAAAATAACTTGGTGCGAATCTTCGAATCAATTTATAGTCTATTTTTCAATTCTCTACGAGATAATTTCTCCAAAACAGCATTTGGTTGTGGATGAATTCCTTCTCGCGTAAGCGTTTTGCCTTTTTGGTGAACAACGATTCGCTCACTTTGCAATTGTCCTTCAATTGTTGCATTCAACACATAATAATCGTCGCCCTCAAATAAAACGGTATAGGTTCCTGAGATTTTGTTATTTCCAATTTCTAGGATGATTGCGTCATCAGAAAGTAAAATAAAAATAGGCGTTTCTTGTACATCAATCAATTCAGAACCTGTGTCTAATTTGTATGCCGAAATCAATCCTTCATACCCACCAAAGTACTTTTTCTTGATGTCATCGACTAATTTTTGTCCACTCGCAAAGAATGGAAGAATTAAAAGCGAAAGAAAAATCAAACGTATTCCCATGACAGCGAATGTACTAATAATCTTGAAATCATCGAATTGTCAATTCTTCAAATTGTCAAGCCTTCCTATTTTTTACACTTTTATATCCCATTTATCAACAATCACATTCTCCTTCAGAAAAAAACGTGTATTTTCGAAACACATTCCAAAATCATGAAACAATACCACGATTTATTACAGCACATCATCGATAATGGTGTAAAAAAAGAAGACAGAACAGGAACAGGAACAATTTCTGTTTTTGGTCATCAAATGCGTTTTGATTTATCCGAAGGATTTCCAGTTGTTACAACGAAAAAACTTCACTTGCGATCAATCATTATTGAATTATTGTGGTTTTTGCAAGGCGATACAAACATCAAGTTCTTGAAAGAGAACAATGTTTCAATTTGGGATGAATGGGCAGATGAAAATGGAAACTTAGGACCTGTTTATGGACATCAATGGAGAAGTTGGCCAGCAAAAGACGGTGGCACAATTGATCAAATTTCCAAATTGGTGCAGCAAATTAAAACGAATCCAGATTCACGTCGATTGATCGTCTCTGCGTGGAATGTAGCAGATGTTGATAACATGGCATTACCTCCATGTCACACTTTGTTTCAGTTCTATGTAGCAAATGGAAAGTTAAGCTGTCAGCTCTATCAACGTTCAGCGGATACATTTTTAGGTGTTCCTTTTAATATTGCGTCGTATGCTTTGTTGACAATGATGTTGGCACAAGTATGTGATTTAGAACCAGGTGATTTTGTTCATACATTTGGGGATGCTCATTTATATAGCAATCATTTGGAACAAGCGGAGTTACAATTATCACGAGATATTCGTCCACTTCCACAAATGAAAATCAATCCAAATGTGAAAGACATTTTCTCATTTACCTACGAAGATTTTGAATTAGTAAATTATGATCCACATCCACACATTAAAGCAGCAGTTGCTGTTTAGTCTATTATTCGTATTTATTTCGACTGTTGCTCTTTCACAAAAGGAAGGGCAATTGTCATTTTTATTCGCCGGCGATGTGATGCAACATGGTCCGCAAATAAATGGAGCACTCAATCCTGTGACCGGAAATTATGAGTACGAAAAATCATTGAAATTCATCAATCCTGTCATAGAATCTGTGGATGTTGCCATTGCAAATTTAGAAGTAACACATGCTGGAAAACCATACAGCGGCTATCCTCAGTTTTCTGCTCCCGACGAATTATCAAACGCTTTAAAAAACACCGGATTTGATGTTTTGTTGACGTCTAATAATCATTCCTGTGACGGCGGAGGAAAAGGTGTTGTGAGAACCTTGGATGTCTTGGATGAGTTAGGAATTGTTCACACAGGAACCTTTCGAAACAAGAAGGAAAGAGATGCGAATTACCCATTGATTTTGGATAAAAATGGAATGAAAGTCGCGATTTTGAATTACACCTATGGTACGAATGGACTAGTTGTTCCAGCTCCAATTATCATCAATTACATTGATAGTGCTGTGATGAAAGCGGATTTCGCTAAAGCGAAGACTCAAGCAGATTACATTATTTGCACTTTACATTGGGGTGCAGAATACCAACACTTGCCAAATGAGTATCAAAAAAATTACGAAAAATATTGCTACGAATTGGGAGCTGATATGGTGATTGGTGGACATCCACATGTGATTCAACCGGCATTGACAAAAACGGTGAAAGGCGAAGAGAAATTAACGGCTTGGTCATTGGGAAATTTCGTATCAAACCAACGAGATCGTTATAAAAATGGTGGAATGTTGATTCAAGCGGTGATTGAAAAAAATCAGAATATTGATGGAAAAGGAACTTCTGTTCAACTGAAAGCGGCGAATTATTGGTTGTTTTATGTGCACAAACGAACAGAAGGTGTTTTTAAGCCGTATTATGTGTTGCCTGAATTCAATTACAATGCCTTGTCTCCTGGATTTATTCCGTCGGATGACTTATCCTTAATGGAAGAGTTTTTTGTCGACAGTAGAAAATTAATGGACAAACATGGGAATTTACAGGAATTAACCTTGAGCAATCTGGAAACAAATGGCTTCTATGAAAGAGAAATGGCTGGATATTTTGCCGTTATGTTCTCCGAAAAACCAAGTGATGGTCCGATAATTCAAAATTTAATGCAGGCAGTTACGGATAACACAGGGAAACAATTATGGTTATCTGGAAATTGCATTTCGGTGGAAGATGCTCAGCGCAACAAAGAGCTTTTGACAAAACTAGGTGTTGTTGGTACGATGACAATTGTTCGTGTTACGCCAGATGGAATAAAAACAGTAAATTGATGAAAGTAGCGTTAATAGTTGCCATGGATGTAGATCGTGGAATTGGTAAAGACAATGATTTAATGTGGCATTTACCGGCTGACATGAAATTTTTCAAAGAAACCACATCTGGTCACATTGTTGTTTTAGGAAGAAAAAATTACGAGTCCATTCCAGAAAAATTCCGACCATTGCCAAATCGTGAGAATGCTGTGTTAACGAGAAATAGGGATTTCAAAGCTGAAGGTGCTGTTGTTTTTTATTCCTTGGAAGAATGTTTAGCTCATTATGCAACTGAATCAGAACGAACAGTTTTTATTATTGGCGGTGGAGAAATTTATCGTCAAGCCATGGAGTTGAATGTCATCGATGAAATGTACATCACTCATGTTCATCAGACTTACAATGCGGATACATTTTTCCCTGAGTTTGATATTGCAAATTGGAATATCGAATCTATTTTCACTCATGCACAAGATGAAAAGAATGAGGCAAGATTTGAAGTCGTTAAATACACTCGAATATTGAAATAAGGTTTAACCACAAAGACACAGGAGTCACGAAGTGTATTGACTCACTGACACGGTGACTTTTCACGCTTCGCTTGGAAAAGCTACTATGAGTGAGTTACTTTTCAATTGTAGTAAATAGTTGATTTCGTAGAAATTAAATTCACAGTGTCCAAACCATTTCCTTTCTTGTGTCTTCCGTGCCCTTGCGGTTTATTTGATTAACCACAAAGACACAGGAGTCACGAAGTGTATTGACTCACTGACACGGTGACTTTTCACGCTTCGCTTGGAAAAGGTACTATTGGTGAGTTACTTTTGAATTATAGTAAATAGTTGATTTCGTAGAAATTAAATTCACAGTGTCCTAACCATTTCCTTTTTTGTGTCATCCGTGCCCTTGTGGTTTATTTGATTAACCACAAAGACACAGGAGTCACGAAGGATTTCCACTCACCGATTCAGTGATTTTTCTCCTTTCATTTCGAAAAAGGTTTAATATTGGCCTTTCAAATCCTTACTATCTTAGGTCTAATAATGAAAACATTTGATTTCGTAGAAATAAAATTCTCAGTGTCCAAACCATTTCCTTTCTTGTGTCTTCCGTGCCCTCGCGGTTTATTTGATTAACCACAAAGACACAGGAGTCACGAAGTGTATTGACTCACTGACACGGTGACTTTTCACACTTCGCTTGGAAAAGGTACTATTGGTGAGTTACTTTTCAATTATAGTAAATAGTTGATTTCGTAGAAATTAAACTCACAGTGTCCAAGCCATTTCCTTTTTTGTGTCATCCGTGCCCTTGTGGTTTATTTGATTAACCACAAAGACACAGGAGTCACGAAGGATTTCCACTCACTGATTCAGTGATTTTTCTCGTTTCACTTCGACAAGATTTAATATTGGCCTTTCAAATCCTTACTATTTTAGTTCCAATAATGAAAACATTTGATTTCGTAGAAATTAAATTCTCAGTGTCAATTCCTCTTCATTTTTTGTGTCTTTCGCGCCTTTGTGGTTAATTTTAATTTTCCTAGCATGGAGATTTAATGAAGACATCATGGAATTCATCTCGGCACTTATGGTTTAATATTTTTTCGTAACTTAAATAGAATTAACCTACAAAAATTGAATAATGACCGAAAACGAAATCGCTACGATTGTATTTCAATGTGGAATCAAAATCCATAAAGCATTTGGACCAGGATTATTAGAAAAAATCTATGAAGAGTGTTTGTGTATTGAGTTAGAAAAGCAAGGTGTTAAATTTGTACAACAACAATTAATACCAATTTATTATAACGGTAAACAATTACAAACCTATTTTCAAGCAGACCTGATTATTGACAATAAAGTATTAGTTGAAATTAAATCAGTCAATGAATTATCACCTGTTCATCACGCACAAATCCTCACCTATTTAAAATTGACTAATCCTAAGTTAGGACTTTTGATTAACTTTAACGTTCCCCTTTTTAAAAATGGATTTAAACGTATCGTTTTGGGAGAAATAGAGTAGCAAATTCAATGATTAAGACTTGAAAAGAAAATTCTTCGAGTCGAATGAAAATATGAGCATGTTGTTATGAAAGTCTGTATAGCCGAAAAACCATCTGTAGCGAAAGATATAGCGGAAATTCTTGGTGCGCAACAACGCAACGACGGATATTATGAAGGCAATGGATATCAAGTTACATGGACGTTCGGACATTTATGTACACTGAAAGAACCACATGATTACAAAGAGTCGTGGAAATATTGGAAGCTAGAAGATTTACCCATTATTCCAGCCAATTTCGGTATAAAAGTTATGGCCGATAGTGGAGTGCAAAAACAATTCTCTATCATTGAACGATTGGTGTCAAACGCTGAAGAGGTGATCAACTGCGGGGATGCTGGACAAGAGGGAGAATTGATTCAACGTTGGGTTTTGTTAAAAGCGAAGTGCAAAGTTCCAATCAAACGTTTGTGGATTTCATCTCTAACCGAAGAGGCCATCAAAGAAGGTTTTGAGAAATTACGAGAAGGAAAACAATACGATAATTTGTACGCTGCAGGAAGCGCCAGAGCCATTGGTGATTGGATGCTTGGAATCAATGCAACACGCTTGTTTACAGTGAAATTTGGTAGAGGAAAGTCGACACTGTCAGTTGGACGAGTGCAAACCCCAACTTTGGCAATGATTGTTCAGCGACAAAAAGAAATTGATGCATTTGTGGTAGAAGAATATTGGGAGCTGAAAACCGATTACCGCGAAACAGAATTTACTTGTCAAATTGATCGTCTGAAAACAGAAGCGAAAGCCGTAAAAGGATTGGAATACTTGAAAGAACATCCATTCGAAGTCACGTCCTTTGAACAAAAAGAAGGAAAAGAAGGAAATCCGAGATTGTATGACTTGACGTCGCTTCAAGTTGACGGTAACAAAAAGCATGGATTTTCAGCCGATGAAACCTTGAAACACATTCAGAATTTGTACGAGAAGAAATTGGTGACCTATCCAAGGGTTGATACAACGTATTTATCCGAAGATATTCATCCAAAGATTCCTGGAATTATGAAGGGAATGAAGTATTATTCTCGTTTTACAGATGTGTTGCTACAAAATCCGATCCCTAAAACTAAAGCTGTTTTCGATGACAAGAAAGTGACTGATCACCACGCTATTATTCCAACTGGAGTAGTACCTTCCGGAATTTCACCAATGGAACAGCAAGTATATGATTTAATTTGTCGACGATTTTTGGCCGTTTTCTATCCTGAATGTAAAGTTTCAAATACAACCGTTTTAGGAAAAGTAGGCGATCTAGAATTCAAGGCAACTGGTAAACAAATCATAGAGTTGGGCTGGCGAGAAGTCTATGCTGATCAAAAAGCAAAAAAGGATGACGACGAAAAAGTGATGCCTTTATTCACAGAAGGAGAATCTGGTCCGCATGAACCGAAAATTCACAATGGAAAAACGTCACCACCAAAATATTACACAGAAGCAACCTTGTTGAGAGCAATGGAAACTGCTGGAAAACAAGTCGATGATGAAGAAATGCGCGAATTGATGAAAGACAATGGAATTGGTCGACCATCAACACGTGCAAATATCATTGAAACTCTTTTCAGACGTAAATACATTGAAAAGAAACGCAAGAATTTGATTGCAACCCCAACTGGAATTAGTTTGATTGACACCATTCAAAATGAGATTTTGAAAAGTGCTGAATTGACAGGTGATTGGGAGAAAAAATTGCGCATGATTGAAAAAGGAGAATACGATTTAGAAGTATTCAAGAAAGAATTGTATTTGATGGTGCGCGAACTAACCGATGAGGTAATTTTCAATACTCCAGCTCAAGCATTTCAATTTCAAGAAACTCCAGCACCGAAAAAAGCGGCAAAGAAAAGAGCACCTGCAGCACCAAAACCAAAGCTGGAAGAGTTGAAATGTCCAAAGTGCAAAACGGCCGATATCATGAAAGGAAAATCTGCGATTGGATGTTCTAACTTCAAAGAATGTGGATTCAAAATTCCATTTGAATTGATGGGAAAAAAATTATCAGAAGCACAACTCATTCAGTTGATTCAAAAAGGAAAAACTGGAACAATTAAAGGATTTGTCATTCCAGGAAAGGAAAGTTCAGTCGATGGTAAACTCCTTTTAGACAATGAATTTAATGTAGGTTTGGCCTAACTCATTCAAACAAATTTTCGTTGAACGAATTAATACGCTAATTTTGTAGCTCAGAATCCAATTCAAACAAATGCTGAATTTAAAATTGCCAACAGACCCAAGATGGGTGAATATCGTTGAATCGAACATAGAAGAAATCTTAAGTGACCATGCTTGGTGCGAACAAAAAGCTGCCACGAATGCCATTACTTTGATTTCTTTGAATCCTCATTTACCTGATTTAGTGTCAGAATTGGTGGTATTGGCAAAAGAAGAATTGGAGCATTTTGAAATGGTTCACGATTTAATTAAAGCTCGTGGAATGGTGCTTGGTCGTGAACGAAAAGACGATTATGTGAACGAATTGTTTCAATTCATGATCAAAGGAGCAACTCATGAACAACGAATGATCGATCGTTTGCTATTTTCTGCGATGATTGAAGCTAGAAGTTGTGAACGATTCAAACTCTTGTCAGAGAAAATTTCCGACCCAGAATTGTCTAAGTTTTATCGCGACTTAATGATTTCAGAAGCTGGACATTACACCATGTTTATCAAGTTCGCCAAAAAATACGCAGGTGATATCGATGTTGACAAACGTTGGCAAGAATGGTTGGAGCATGAAGCAATCGTGATTCAGAACTATGGTAAATCAGAAACGATTCACGGTTAAATCCTACTCTGATACGTAAACAATTCCCAATACCTTCCTTTTTGAGCAATTAGTTCGTCGTGCTTTCCACGTTCAACAATGTTTCCGTCTTCAATAACTAATATCTGATCTGCCTTCTGAATCGTACTCAATCGGTGCGCAATAACAAATGTTGTTCTGTCTTGCATCAATTCTTGCAAACTTTTCTGAATATATGCTTCACTTTCAGTATCTAAATTGGAAGTTGCTTCATCTAAAATAATCACTTTCGGATCTGCCAATAATGCTCTGGCAATCGAAATGCGTTGACGTTGTCCACCGGAAAGCTTCACTCCTCGCTCTCCAATGATTGTTTCTAATCCATCTTCAAAACGATCCGTAAACTCATTGACGTAAGCACCTTTTACCGCTGCCAACAATTGTTCTTCCGTCGCATCTGGTCGTGGGAATAAAATGTTTTCTCTAATTGTTCCTTCATATAAAAAGTCATCTTGCAGGACAACTCCTAAATGTTGACGGTAACTATTTAAATTTACTTTTGCTAAATCTTGACCGTCCAAAGTTACTGTTCCACTTATAGGTTGTAAAAAAGTAGCCGCTAAACTTGCTATTGTTGATTTTCCCGATCCTGATGAACCAACCAATGCGGTCACAGTTCCTGCAGGTGCTGTAAAAGAAATAGTGTGCAGAACTTCTTTGTTCTCTTCGTAAGAAAAAGCAACATTGGTAAATTCAATATCGCCTTTAATATCACTCACCATTTCTGTTCTAATTTCAGGATTATCTTCTTCAAGCATTTCCATCAATTCTTGGGTTCTATCCAAACCTGCCATTGCTTCGGAAAGTTGACTTCCAATGTTGCTCATCTGAAGAATCGGCGCAACCATTATGGCAAGTACTGCGGCAAATTTGATTAATTCACCAGGCGTCAATGTGTCGTGAAAAATAAAATAACTACCAATTGCCATGATTCCGGCAGAAGCAATACCAATTAACAAGGTCGAAGCACTACTGATCATTGCTGTAGCTGTTAAACTCGTCTTTACATTTTGAAACAAACGATCTACACCTTTTTCGAATATCTTGTTTTCCTGTTCTTCAGCATTAAACCCTTTTATGACCCGAATTCCATTCAATGATTCGGTTAATCGACCAGTAACTTCTGCATTTATTTTCCCACGCTCTCTAAAAATCGGTCTAATTTTCTTAAATGCTTTCAATGCAATGTATGCAAACAAACCAAGAGGAAGAAAAGTAAACAAAGTCATCCAAGGATTCATATCAATTAAGATATAGAGTGCAATTACCGCAGTTATTGTTCCACCAATTAATTGTACCAACCCCGTTCCAACTAAATTTCTGACACCTTCAACATCTGACATGACACGTGACACCAAAGCACCTGATTTGTTGTTGTCAAAGAAATTAATGGGCAATTTCATTAGTTTTTGCTGAACTTTTGTACGTAAAATAGAGATGAGGTGTTGCGCTTCAACACTCAATATTTTCGTCAATACATATCCACTAATCGCCTGAATGAGTAATGCCCCAACAATCGATATCAATAAAATTTTCAAAGTATCGTAATCCTTAGTTGGAAGAATGTCATCGATTAGAATTTGTGTTCCAATTGGCAATACAAATCCAACTAAACTTCTAACGAGAATTAGGAATAACCCAAATAAAATGATTTTTTTTCTTGGCCAAATAAACTCCTTAAACGCCCATTTGTATGATACTTTTTCTTTTCCCATGTTCCAGTCATGTCGAATATCAAGCCAAACTTAATTGTGTGACATTTCGGCAGTTATTCATTCGAAGACGACAATTTTTGAAGGACAAAACTAGGACAAACTGCTATTGAGTAACTATGGAGTACAATTCAAAACAATTAATCATTACATTTGAATGAATCAGTTTCCTTATTATAGAAACTGTAAAACTATACTTTTGATGAGAACAATTATTGGTTGTTTCATGTTGCTTGCATGCTTAAATGTGAACGCACAGATTGATCATTGGGAAACTGTGGTATATGAAACAGATACTTGGAAATACATCGTCCCAACATCAGCGGTTCCTGCAACATGGAATACCTTGGCATTTAATGATGGATCCTGGAATTCAGGAATTGGTGGATTTGGATTTGGTGATGGAGATGATAATACTGTAATTTCTCAAACTCCTTCTGTTTATCACCGCATTGTTTTTTCCATTGTTGATGTCAACGCTATCGAACAATTTATTTTGAATGTAGATTACGATGATGGATTTGTTGCCTATTTGAATGGAACCGAAATTGCTCGCTCAAACATGAGTGGAACGGGTCAACCGCCTTATTCGCAATATGCCAATGCACAACACGAAGCTGATATGTTTCAAGGGAATTATCCCTCAACATATCAATTCAATGCGCTTCAAGTTGCTCAGTATTTGAACAATGGTCAAAATGTTTTGTCTGTTCAAACGCACAATGTCAATGGTACATCCAGTGATTTGTCTTCACGCGTGTTTTTGCACTTAGGAATAAATAATTTATCCATGGATTATGGTTCTGTTCCAGGTTGGTTCGTAGCTCCGTTTGTATTTTCAGATTCTAACTTGCCAATTGTTGTCATCAACACAGAAAATGGTGCTACAATACCTGATGAACCGAAACTGGATGCAACAATGGGAATCATTTACAACGGAGAAGGAGTAAGGAATTATATGACAGATCCTTTCAACGAATATTTTGGGAATATTGGCATCGAAACAAGAGGTTCTTCCTCACAAGGGTTTCCTAAAAAGCAATGGGGATTTGAAACGAGAGATAATTTTGGAACGAACAATGACATTACCGTATTCAATATGGCATGGGACAATGATTGGGTCTTGTACGCGCCGTATTCTGATAAATCGTTGATTCGAAATGTCTTGGCATACCAAATGGGTAGAGATCTAGGAGGCTATGCCCCGAGAACGCAATTGTGTGAAGTAATGTTGAACGGGGAATACCAAGGAGTGTATGTCTTCACAGAAAAAATTAAGCGAAAAGATGGCAAAGTTGGAACGAATACCTTGAACCCTGAGGACGTTTCTGGCAACGAGTTAACAGGAGATTATATTTTGAAGGTGGATAAAACAACTGCTGGAGGTGTCATTGCTTGGACATCGCCTTTTCCACCATATAGTGGATCTTCTCAAACTATCAAATTTCAATTACACGATCCTGAATTAGTGGAATTGAATGGAACACAAATGAATTATATTCAAAATTACATAACTGCGTTTGAAACAGCGCTCAACGGACCAAATTTTGCCGACCCAACAAATGGTTACCAGGCTTATATTGATGTTGAGTCTTTCATTGATTTCTTTTTAGTCAATGAAATCAGTAAAAATGTAGATGGATATAGAATTAGTTCCTACTTGCACAAAGTAAGAGAAAGTGAAGGAGGAAAATTGCATGCTGGACCAGTTTGGGACTTTAATCTTGGTTTTGGTAATGCCAATTATTGTCAAGGTGGTTCAACTTCTGGTTGGGAATTAGATTTTTACCAATATTGTGGAGGAGATGGAAATCAAAATCCATTTTGGTGGAAAAAATTATTACAAGATCCGTATTATTCTCACCGCGTAAGTTGCAAATGGCGAGAAATGCGTCAAGGAGCTTGGCATACCGATTCATTGATGCAACGGATTGATGATTTAGCGTCATTTTTGGATGAATCGCAACAACGCAATTTTCAAAAATGGCCAGTTCATGGAACATATGTTTGGCCAAATAATTTTGTTGGAAATAACTACCAAGAAGATATTGGCTATCTCAAACAATGGATTTCTGATAGGGTAAATTGGTTAGATGCTAATATGTATGATAGTTGTTTGGATTTAGGGATGGACGAAACAGCCAGCAATGAATACACAATGTATCCTAATCCAAGTTCGGGTGATTTCAAGTTGGTGTTCAAACAAGAAATCAACCACGGTTCTTTGTCTATTTATGACATGGAAGGGAGATTAGTGCAATTTGAGCCGACAATCAATGGAAAAGAACAAACAGTAAAATTGAATGACATTGAAAGTGGCATGTATCGATTTGTGGTACAATCAGAAAACAGAGTAGTAACAGGGAAAATAATGATTCGAAAATGAAATATACATTAGCAATTGCTTTCTTCGTAGGAGGCTTAGTAAGTTTGACATCTTGTAAAAAAGAAGCAGGAGAAGGTGGAACATCTGCAATCACTGGAAAAGTGACTGGAAAAATGTATTCAAACAGCAAAGGATCTGAAGCTGAAAAAGAAGTAACACAAATCATTGTTCCGAATGGAGCGTTCATAGATGATGGAGATTATGTTTTGTTAAACACACCGAACAACGGGACACAATATTACATTTGGTTCAAATGGAACAACGGTGTTCAGCCGGATCCTGGATTGGCTGGAAGAACTGCAATTCAGGTAACTTATACGTTCAATGAATCAAATGCAACCATCGCTGCAAATGTAGCAAGTGCTATAAACTCTATAGCTAGCGCAGATTTTGATGTAGCTGTAAACAACGATATCATTGTTTTAACGAATAAAAATTTCGGACAAGTTCCCGATGCCGATGAATTATCAAGCAACATTCTTCTCGATGTACAAAATCAAGGAAAAGAAGCAGTAACAGCAGGAAGTACATTTGTGGAAGGTCCAATTGCTGACGAACGTGTCTACATCGTTTATGGCGATGACACCTTTTATTCAGACGATGTGAGAACGGATGCAAATGGTCATTACGAATTCAAAGGATTGAACCGTGGAAGCTATAAAATCTATGCGCTTTCTGATGACATTTCAAGTGCTCAAGGTGGAATGATAATGGTCGAAACTTCAGTTGAAATTACTGATAAGAAATCTGTGGTTGAAGCAGCTGAATTGAACATCATTCAAAAATGAGACAGTCACTTTTAATACTGATTTTTATTGGTTTTTGGAGTTCGACAGTTCTTGCACAAAAGGATTTTGGATTGTGGTCAAGTGTTGACTTAAAAGTTCCAATTACCAAAAAATTGGATGTTGGTTTAGGAATAAACGCACGCTTTAAGTCAAATGTAACAGAAGTTCAAAAAACATTTTTATCACCCAGTGTAAGTTATCGTGTTGCCGATTTCCTCAAATTTGGTGCAGATTATCGATTTGCCAACTATCCAGAAATGGGTTTTTTCGGGAATCATAATACGCATCGAATTACATTGGATGCAGATTTCGACCTTTTTCAATATAAAAAAATGAGAAGCGATTCATTGAGTTCGTCAAAGTTTCAGCTTTCAGGACGTATTCGCTATTCTTATGAAAATGAGGTTGGTGATTTGAACGATGAAAATTTACGCGGTCAATTGAAATTGGAATATGGTTTTCCAAAGGACGTAGGAGTGAAAGTGTACGCATCGAGTGAAGTGTTTTTTCATTTCAAAGATCAAATTAGGTACACGTCCAAAGCTGTAACAACTTACAATCGTTTCAATAAAATGAGAGTTAGAGCAGGATTTGAATATGCAATTAACAAACGAAGCGCCATTGAGTTGTTTTACATGATAGAGCCAGAATTTGATAGTCCAAAAACGGACTATGTCCTTGGACTTGGTTATACTTATGAATTGCGCCGCTTGAACAAGCCAAAGAAAAAGAAGTAGGGTTGAATTGAACGAATGATCGAGGAAGTGGTACAGAACAAAAATCACTAATTATGAATCGAGTAATTGTTGTCTTCTTTCTTTCATTTTTGTCCTTTTCATCCTTTGGTCAAACAGTTGTAAAATCAACATCTCAGCGTTGGGCAGGTGGTGTTTGTTGTGTTACAGGTACAAATTATTCTGTTGTTTTCGAATTACCAACTTCAGTAAAATCCATTGAAGTCGATTCTGTTTACCTTCAAACTTTCGGTTGGGTTCCAAGTACGTTGTATCCAGAATACAGCGTTGAAAATAAGCGACGAGTCAACCTAAATTTTGCAATTAGAAGAGATGAAAATAGTCCATACATGCACAATGAAGTAATTGAGCAACCTATCACAAGAAACTTTGAAGGAGCAGCACTTATTGTGTTAAAAGTCAATGGAAAACGAATAGAGAAAATGATTTCTTCTTTTGAAGAATTGAGATTTCTGGCTTATCCGTAAAAATCGGTTTAAAATCGTGGTCAATTCTTGTATCTTCACGAGCTAAAGGCTATTTTTGCACTTTAATTCACACTATGTCCGATACAAGATATAATCTAAGAGGCGTTTCCGCAGGAAAGGAAGATGTCCACAATGCAATCAAGAACGTTGACAAAGGATTGTTCCCTCAAGCATTCTGTAAAATTGTTCCAGATCATTTGACTGGAAGTGAAGATCATTGTGTGGTGATGCATGCCGATGGAGCTGGAACAAAATCTTCGTTAGCTTACATGTATTGGAAAGAAACAGGTGATTTATCGGTTTGGAAAGGAATTGCACAAGATGCGTTGATCATGAACATTGATGATTTATTGTGTGTTGGTGCAACGGATAATATTTTATTGTCATCTACGATTGGTAGAAACAAAAACCTGGTTCCAGGAGAAGTGATTTCTGCTATCATCAATGGAACGGAAGAATTATTGGAATCATTGCGCGAGCAAGGAATCGGCATTCACTCAACAGGTGGAGAAACTGCCGACGTGGGAGATTTAGTGCGAACAATCATTGTTGATTCAACGGTTGTGTGCAGAATGAAACGTGAAGAGGTTGTTTCCAATCATACCATTCAAGCAGGAGATGTCATTGTTGGTTTGTCTTCATCAGGACAAGCGACGTACGAAACAGAATACAACGGTGGAATGGGTAGCAATGGTTTAACATCTGCTCGTCACGATGTCTTCTCAAAAGTATTGGCGGAGAAATATCCAGAAAGCTTCGACCCAAGTGTTCCTTCGGATTTAGTGTATTCAGGTACAAAACGCTTGACAGATGAGGTAGCTGGTGCTCCAATCAACGCTGGGAAATTAGTGTTATCACCAACAAGAACTTACGCCCCTGTCATTAAAAAAATTCTCGATCAACATAGATCTGATATTCACGGAATGGTTCATTGTTCTGGAGGTGCACAAACAAAAGTGTTGCACTTCGTGAATGATGTGCACATCATTAAAGATAATTTATTTCCAGTTCCACCTTTGTTCAAATTGATCCAAGAAGAGTCTAAAACAGATTGGCAAGAAATGTACAAAGTCTTTAACATGGGACATAGAATGGAAGTGTATGTAGCGCCAGAAATTGCTGAAAGCATCATTGCTATTTCAAAATCATTCAATATCGACGCGCAAATCGTTGGTAGAGTAGAAGCTTCGGAAACGAAAAAATTAACGATTACTTCCGAGTTCGGAGAATTCAACTATTAGCATTAAATTACGGATTGCGCATTACGGATTACGTATATACGTCAATCCGCAATCGATAATCCGAAATTCGTAATTGTGTATTTATGGATAACTTATTACAAAAATTAGAAGCCATTCATTACCGCTTTTTGGAAGTGGGTAAATTGATTGTGGACCCAGATATCATTTCGGACATGGATCGTTATGTGAAGTTGAGCCGTGAATACAAGGAGTTGGAAGAAATGGACAAAGTGTATTTCGACTACAAGAATTTAATTGACAACATCAAGAGCTCACGTGAATTGTTGGAAACTGAGAAGGATCCAGAAATGCGTGAAATGGCGAAAATGGAAATCGATGAATTAGAAACACGTCGACCTGAAATGGAAGAGGAAATCAAGTACATGTTGATTCCAAAAGATCCTGAAGACGATAAGAATGCCATTGTCGAATTACGTGCCGGAACGGGAGGTGATGAAGCTTGCATATTTGTGGAAGACTGTTTCCGCATGTACACCATGTATTTCAAGGAAATGGGTTGGCAATACGAAGTTATCAATTCTTCCGAAGGAACAATCAAAGGTTATAAAGAGATGGTTCTGAATGTGGAAGGAGCAGGTATTTACGGAATGCTCAAATTTGAATCGGGTGTTCACCGTGTACAACGTGTTCCTGAAACAGAATCTCAAGGTCGTGTTCATACTTCTGCAATCACAGTCGCGGTTTTACCAGAAGCGGAAGAAGTGGATTTTGAATTGAATATGAGCGATGTTCGTCGTGATACGTATCGTGCATCTGGAGCGGGTGGACAGCACGTCAACAAAACAGAATCTGCGATTCGATTGACACACATTCCAACAGGAGTAGTAGCTGAATGTCAAGATGGTCGTTCGCAGCACAAAAACTTGGAAAAAGCAATTTCAATGTTGCGTTCACGCTTGTATCAGATTGAATTAGATCGTTTGCAGAGCGAGCGTTCTGAGCACCGAAAAAGTTTGGTATCAACAGGAGACCGTTCAGCGAAAATTAGAACATATAATTACCCACAAGGACGAATTACAGATCACCGAATCAACAAAACGATGTACAATTTGGCAGCGTTCATGAATGGTGATATTCAAGAAATGATCGACGCGTTGAAAGTTGCAGAGAATGCTGAGAAATTACAAAGCGAAGAGTCGAACTAGTTAATGAAGCAATGACAAAACAAGAATTAATAGCACAAATCCGAGCAAAGAAATCATTCTTATGTGTTGGATTGGATACAGACTTAGAAAAAATTCCTACCCATTTATTGGCGACGGAAGATCCGATTTTTGAGTTTAACAAAGCCATTATTGATGCAACAAAAGATTTTTGCGTTGCTTATAAGCCGAATATTGCGTTCTACGAATGTTTGGGGGTGAAAGGTTGGGAATCATTGCGAAAAACCTTGGAATACATTCCGGATAATTGTTTCACGATTGCTGATGCAAAACGCGGCGATATTGGAAATACCTCAAAATATTACGCTAAAACATTTTTCGAATACTTGAATTTCGACTCTGTTACGGTTGCGCCGTACATGGGCGAAGATAGCGTTACACCATTCTACGAATTCGAGAACAAATGGGTGATTTTATTGGCATTAACGTCCAATAAAGGAGCCTTGGATTTCCAATTCATGACCGATTCGAAAGGAGAAGAATTGTACAAAAAAGTATTGCGCAAATCCTCTAAATGGGGAACGGATGAAAACTTAATGTACGTTGTTGGAGCAACACGCGCTGATGGAATCGGAGAAGTCAGAAAATTGGTGCCAGATAATTTCTTCTTAGTTCCAGGAGTTGGAGCGCAAGGTGGATCTTTGCAGGACGTAGCTAACTATGGTTGGAACAAAGATTGTGGTTTATTGGTCAATTCTTCAAGAGGAATCATTTATGCATCAAGCGATGAAGATTTTGCGGAAAAAGCAGGATTGGCAGCGAAGGAAGTTCAAAGCGAGATGGAGGCGATTTTAATCGAGAAGAGTTTCATTTAAATAATTACGGATTACGGATTACGGATTACGGATTACGGATTACGGATTCCGCATTTCGAATTATCGATTCCTAATTTATTGTTTCATTCTAATTGAATGCATGAATTGCGCAATCATTTTATTGTGGTTACGATTAAACAATTTATTAAGTACAAATCTTTGAATCTTTGAATCTTTGATTTTTTTGCCATTGCAACTAAGAATGTAGATGTTGAATAGAATTAATCAGCCAATTAGCAATCAGCAATTAGCGAATCCTTTACTTTATTTGGTTACCTTTTCAAAAACTTTCATTATCCTTTCATGAATTACCTTACATTTTTCGCATTTCTACTTTTATTATCCTTCGCTTCTTGTCAAGAATCGGGGCTTCATTTAGCGGAGCTCATTTCTAACGAAGAAGCTGATCCAATTGACTATTTCAAGCAAGAGCGTGATTCAGTGTATCAGCTTGAATTGACGAAAGCAAAGACGTTTTTGAGTAAAAACCCAACGTACAATCAGAATACTGTTTTCTTGATTGACATGAAAATCCCTTCTGGTACATTTCGTTTTTTTGTGCATAACATCACAAAAGATTCCATCGAGCATAAAGCATTAGTGGCGCATGGAAGTGGTTCCACCTATTCCGATGACAGTCTCACCTTTAGTAATATTCCCAATTCTTACCAAACATCTTTGGGTAAGTACAAAATTGGCAATTCCTATGCTGGAAATTTTGGAAAATCCTACAAGTTACACGGACTTGACCCAACGAACAACAAAGCTTTTGCACGCTATGTCGTTTTGCATCCGTATTCATGCGTTCCAGATGAAGAACAAGATCATCCTATTTGTGAAAGTTTGGGCTGTCCAATGGTTTCCAACGAATTCATCAAGATCTTGTATCCCATTATTGATGGATCACGAAAACCAATCTTGATGGTGATTTATTATTGAGGATATGATTTAACCACGAGGGCGCGGATGACACAAAGTTTTACATGCACTGGCACAGCGAATTTTCTCGTTTCACTCTAAAATGATTCAATGTTGTTGACGGATGGATAAGAACTTTCAAGTTTGCCATTGAAAATCTTTGATTTTCAATTCGCAGTGTCCAAACCACTTCCTTTTCCGTGCCTTCCGCGCCTTCGCGGTTTTTATTCATCTTAAAAATCACATTATTATTAATTCATGCTTACCCTGATTAATTCATTGAAGCTTTTTAGGGAAGACAATTGAAACGGGTTTAGGTTTTACGATAAGAAAATTAATCCATACTGAAGTATGCTCGTATAGAACGAATTTTACCCAATGGCACTCCAATTTTTTTGCAATTTATTTTCACTTCCTCAGTAACTTCATTTTTAGCAGCAAAATATCCATTATACAATACTGGCAGATTATGTTCGTGCCTTTTTCTATCCGCAATATTCGCATAATGCCAAGGCATTAAATTCCCTTTATCTATTTGTTCAATTAATAGTTGACTGTTTGCTTCAAACCATTCATCTGAGACATGAATTAAGAGTACCCCATCCAGAGTTTCTCGTCCAGTCACTTTTTTACCTGGCCAACCGTAAGCAGCGATAATTGTGTCGAGAGTACTCTGAATAATTCTTATATTGAAATTGATGCTATCAGAATAGAGGTTATAGAGCAATGTGTCATTAGGGTAGTAAACCGGAATTGAATCAGTTTGAATTGTTATGTACTGCTGATCCAAAAAGAGCAGTTTGTCCATAGTTTCTACCAACTTTTTTTGTTCTTTTGATGTAGGCTTGTCGTAATTATAATAATTGGAATCCAGAATTTGATCCCATTTTTCTGTTCCAAATACTGGTTTGAACCACAAATGGTGAATGGAACAAAAAGCTTTTATGAATGAATCTAATTTTAAGCTTAACTCTAAGAAGTAAAGAGTAGAGTCTGTCTCATTCAATTGAGAATAACATTTTGCTAAGTTAAAATAGTCAATTGCAAGTGGTTCATCCACACTTTTTACCGCTGAATTTAATAGTTCTTTTGCTTGCAAAAAAAGACCTTTTTCAATTAGTTCTGCCCCCTCATTACAAGAGTTATGATAATGAATATATCCCTGAGTGAAGGACGAATATGAAATAAAAAGTGCAAATATTGGAATGATTAAGCGCATATATGTAAAAGGTTAGTTATAGACAATTTTCCCTCTAAAAGGTTTTTAATTAATCAAATTAAATATACAAAATAGTATATAAAATACCATCAGAATCTAAATTATTCTGAGTCTTTTGATTTCAATTATGTTTATTTGGAAGGATAAGAGCAAGCAAGAAACTACGATTTTTCACGCTTAAATAAGTGATATTTACGAGCAAAAAGAATCTTGCTGAATAAGATTATCAATGTTGCACTTTGAACAATCGAAGATTTTCAATTCGCTGTGTCCAAACCATTTCCTTTTCCGTGCCTTCCGCGCCCTTGTGGTGTTTAATAAAATTTCTGATGATTAAACTATTTATAACTCTTAGAAATAATTTGATTTGAGTTGTTCATTGACACCATTCGTTATTCAACAT
>Ga0098074_1000156_pt1 | contig 60693 bp, 51 predicted proteins | sample 32_taG_FD_75064 | JGI IMG/M metagenome (GOLD analysis project Ga0098074, IMG submission 75064) | Marine viral communities from the Gulf of Mexico - 32_GoM_OMZ_CsCl metaG | ecosystem: Environmental > Aquatic > Marine > Oceanic | place: Atlantic Ocean: Gulf of Mexico | collected 2015-07-12 | reverse complement strand
GGCCAACGAAGATGCCTGTCTCGTGCAGCCGTTCAGCAGCAGTCCCGCAAAGGCCGTGCCCGTTGCGCCGAGAAAGTTTCGTCGGTCGATATGCATGGTATCTCGGTCCTCGATCTTGCTCTCGCTCTGGCGCGGTTTCGCTCTGTGGGCAGTTTCTTTCGCCTCTCGCTCACTCTGCGCCGGTGACGCAGGCGAGGCAACCGAGTCTAACTGTCGAAGATGACACATTGACTGCGCTCCGCCGCAAGGCGACAGATCGGTCGAACCGCGAGCGAGAGGATTGACGAGATGGCGATAGGCAAGCTGGCGACAGGGATCGCATTGCTGGCAATACCGATGGGCAGCGTGCTGGCACAGCAAGCCGAAGCCGCGCCGCAGGACGCACCGGCACGAAGTGTCGAAAACCAGCGCGCGGCGCCCATGACGGGTGCGGCAATGGGCAGCGACCGCACCGGGCCCGAACGCCGTTTCACCGGCGCCGATCTGTTCGACATCGCGATTGCGGCCGACCCGCAGATCAGCCCTGATGGCCGCCATATCGCCTATGTTCGCCGGACGAACGACATCATGTCCGACCGCGCCGTCAGCTCGATCTGGTTGATCGACACCCGCACCGGACGCGAAACGCCGCTCGCCGGGCGCAATGGCGATGCCTTCAGCCCGCGCTGGTCGCCCAGCGGCGACCGTCTTGCCTATGCGTCGACCGAAGCGGGCGGGGCGCAGCTGTGGGTGCAATGGCTGGATGGCGGCGAGGCCATCCGCCTGACCGGCCTGCCGACGGGCCCGTCGAGCATTGCCTGGGCCCCCGACGGCCGTTCGATTGCTTACACTATGAAGGTCAAGGACGAGGGGCCAAAGCTGGGATCGGCGCCGGCGAACAAGCCGGAAGGCGCCGACTGGGCCGAACCGCTCGAGATCCGCGACCTGCTGACCTATCGCGCCGACGGGCAAGGGTATGTCGAGCCCGGTTTCCAGAAGATATTCCTCGTTCCGGCAACCGGGGGTGCGCCGCGGCAACTGACCTACGGGCGGTATCACGACGGCGGCCCGCTCAGCTGGTCGCCCGATGGATCGACGATCTATTTCGGTGCCAACCGGCGCGCGGACTGGGAAGAGGATCCCGTCGAGGGCGAGATCTACGCGCTCGATGTGGCGAGTGGCAGCGTGACCCAGCTGACCGATCGGGACGGCCCCGATCATAGCCCGGTTGCATCGCCCGATGGCCGGCTGGTGGCCTATCTCGGCTTCGACGATGCCCTGCGCGCCTATGAGGATGACGACCTCTATGTCATGGACCGCAGTGGCGGAAGCGTCCGCAATCTGACCGCCGAGTGGGGATATAGCCCTGCAGGTATCCGATGGGATGCCGACGGCCGCGCGATCTACGCGCAATATGATATCAGCGGGGAGACCCGCGTCGCGCGTATCGGTCTCGATGGCTCGGTGCGCGATGTGGTCGAGGGCGTTTCGGGCGGGGGGCTCGATCGTCCCTATACCGGGGGGAGCTTCTCAGTTTCGGACAACGCCGCGATTGCCTTTACGGCGGGAACGGCCACGCGCCCGGCGGAAGTCGGCCTGCAACGCGGCGGCGACCCTCGGATACTGACCGATCTCAACCGCTCGCTTCGCGCGGTGAAAACGCTGGGCGAAGTGCGCCGGATCGCGGTGCCGTCGAGCCATGACGGGCTCGAGATCGAGGGGTGGCTGACCTTGCCGCCGGGCTATACCGAGGGCCAGCGTGTGCCGCTGATCCTCGAAATCCATGGCGGACCCTTCGCCGCCTACGGCCCGCATTTCTCCACCGACAACCAGCTTTATGCAGCTGCCGGCTATGCTGTTCTGTCGGCCAATCCGCGCGGTTCGACCAGCTATGGGGAAGACTTCGCCAACGAGATCGACAAGGCCTATCCGGGCAATGACTATTTCGATCTCATGTCGATCGTCGACCGTGCGATCGCGCTGGGGATTGCCGATCCCGACCAGTTGTTCGTTACCGGAGGATCGGGCGGCGGCGTGCTGACCAGCTGGATCGTCGGCAAGACCGACCGGTTCAAGGCTGCCGCCACGCAGAAGCCCGTGATCAACTGGACCACGCAGGCGTTGACCGCCGACGGTCCCGCGTTTTTCGGCCGTTACTGGATCGGCGCACAGCCCTGGGAAGACCCCGAGACCTACTGGCGTCTGTCGCCGCTTTCGCTCGTTGGCGAAGTGGAAACGCCCACGCTGGTGGTGGTCGGCAGCGAGGACTACCGCACGCCGGTCAGCGAATCCGAGCAGTATTACACCGCATTGCGGCTGCGCGGCGTGCCTACCGCTCTGGTCAAGGTGCCCGGCGCCAGCCACGGCAGCATTGCGGCGAGGCCGTCGCAATCGGCCGCCAAGGCTGCGGCGATTCTCGCCTGGTTCGACCGCTACCGTTCCGGGTGGACCCGGACCGCATCACCGGCCGAGTAAGGCGGGGCAGGCCGGTCTGGCGCGCGAGGTGAGCGCGTGGCTCATCTCGGGCACCGGTTTGCGCGCCTAGAACCAGGCGCGCAAACCAACCGCTATTTTCAGGCCATCGGGGTCTTCTCCCGCAAGGCGCGCGATGTCAGCGGTTTCGCCCGTTTTCGCTTCGTATTCGAGACCGATGTAGGGCGCGAATTCGGGAACGATCTCGTAGCGTAGCCTGAGCCCGGGTTCGATCTTGGTGATCCCTGCGCCGATCTCGCGTGCAGGAATGTCCTGCGCGGCGAACTCGGCCTCGATGCGGGGCTGAAGAATGAGCCGCTGCGTGATTTTCTGGTCGTATTCGGCCTCGATCCGCGCAGTCAGCTTGCCCCGGTCGGACAGGAACAGCGCTCCGTCGACATGGAACATGTAGGGCGCAAGACCCGCCACGCCGACCACCAGATGCGTGCGCGCCTCGGGTTCGGGATCGAAGCGGACGCCCGCTTGCAGATCGAAGAAGGGGCCGATAGCGCGGCTGTATAGCGCCTGGATCTCCGCATCCTCCAGCGCGCCGCCGATCTCGCCTTCGCCTTCGGTCTTGAGCACGAAGCGATTGATGTCGCCGCCATACCAGGCCTGGGCATCCCAGACATAGCCGTCCTCCACGCCATCGGTCGCAAGCCGGGCTTCGAGCCGTTCGACGAAGATTTTGCCCGTGACCATGCCGCCGTTCTCGCGCGCGAGCTGACGGCGGGCGGGCGCCATGGCCGCGCTGCCCCAGATCGCGTCGGCGGCATGCTGCGGCCCTTCGAGCGCACGCCGAGGCAAGGCATCTTCGGGCGCCGCGCCGGGAGCCGACTTTTCCGCCATGCCCCGGTGCGCGCCATGATCCATCCCCGCCATCGGGTCGTCCATGGTCTCCGCCGGCGGGTCGCCTTCTTTCGGTGGACACTGTTCGGGCGGCAGGTGTCCCATCGCGCAGTGGTCCATTTGCGGCTGCGTCCCGGCGTTTTTCCCGTGCTCCGCATGGTCCTGCGCGGCGAGCGGCGCGGCCATCAGCATGGCCCCGGCTAGCAGTGCGGCGCGCCTCATGCTTCCGCTCCTTCGGGGAACGGCCGCACGGTCACCACCTGCATCATGCCCGCATGCATGTGGTAGAGAAGGTGGCAGTGAAAGGCCCAGTCGCCCGGTTCGTTGGCGGTGAGGTCGAACGTGGCGGTTCCGCCGGGTTGCACCACAACGGTATGCTTGAGCGGCTGGTGCATGTGGTCAGCACCGTTGACGAGTTCAAAAAAGTGCCCGTGCAAGTGGATCGGGTGCGCCATCATCGTCTGGTTGACCAGCTTCACGCGAACCCGTTCATCATAGCCGAAACGGATCGGATCGTCGGTCACTGCGGTGAACTTCCGGCCGTCGAACGACCACATGTAGCGTTCCATATTGCCGGTAAGATGGATTTCCATTTCGCGGTCGATTTCGCGGTGGGGGTTCATCCGGCGGGCCCTGAGATCGGTGTAGCGCAGCACGCGGTGGCTGACCGTATCCAGCCCGAGCCCGGGGAAGTCCATCCGGTCCATCGGCATGGGGGCGACCATGTCCACGCCGGGCCCCGCTTCGACATCGGCGGGCAGCGCCGATGTGTCGCGCATCGAATGGTCCATGCCCTCCATGCTCGCCATTCCGCTTCCGGAATGCGCGGAATGGTCCATCATCCCCATGTCCGCCATGGTCAGCGTGGGGATCTGGCGCAGGGGGGGCGGGGTGGCGATATGCCCCTTGTGACTGGTCAGGCTGGCGATGCCCATGCCGCTGCGGTCCATGGCCTCGGCAACGATGGCATGGCTGCCGGCGGGCGGACTGACGATGACGTCGTATGTTTCCGCCACACCGATCTGGAATTCATCGACTTCGACTTCGTCCACGTCCTGGCCGTCGGCCTGGATCACCGTCATCGGAACGCCGGGAATACGCAGATTGAAGAAGGTCATGGCCGACCCGTTGATGACCCGCAGACGCACGCGCTCGCCCGGTACGAACGCGAACTGCAGATCGTCCTGCGGCCCGTGGCCATTGACGAGGAAGGTATAGGTGCTGCCTGTCACGTCGGAGATATCGCGCGGGTTCATCCGCATCTTGCCCCACATGCGGCGCATGGCGCCGGGCATGGTGCCTTCGCTTGCGGTCAGCATGTCGCGCTGGAAATAGTGTTCGCCGACCTTCAGCTTGCGCATGATGTCATGCGGATGGAGCGGCGTGAATTCGCTGAGCAGCACTACGTAATCGCGGTCGTAGCGCGGATCGGGCTCGGCACTTTCGACAATGATCGGACCATAGTGACCGGCCTGTTCCTGCAATCCCGAGTGTGAATGCCACCAATAGGTGCCGCTCTGGCGGATCGGGAAGTCGTAGGTGAACCGTTCGCCGGGACGGATACCGGGAAAGCTGACCCCCGGAACGCCGTCGAACTGGAACGGGACGAGCAGGCCGTGCCAGTGAATCGAGCTGTCCTCGGCGAGCGTGTTGGTGACGTGAAGCCGCGCTCGCTGGCCTTCGCGCAACCGCACCAGCGGGCCGGGGATCGTTCCGTTTACCGCCACGGCATGTCCCGAGCGGTTGCCGGTGGCGAAATGGTGATTGCCGATGGCAAGCTCGATATCCTCCCCGGAAACCTCGCCGAACCCTTTCCTGGCGTGCGAAAGCGACTGTCCTGTCGCCCAGGCGGGCATGGGCAGCGCGCTGGCGGCGGCAAGCGCGGCGGTGCTCTTGATGAGGTGGCGGCGGGAAAGAGTGGACATGCGAAACTGCTTCCAATTGAACCTGCGGTCGAACCGATATATACCCCCATAGGGTATTTTGACAGGACGATGGAATGGCCGAAGCGAAAAAGGCAGGGATCAACCGGCTCAACCGCATTGCGGGTCAGGTTCGCGGCGTCGCCCAGATGGTCGAGGACGATCGCTATTGCATCGACATCCTGCACCAGATCCAGGCGATCAAGTCCGCGCTGGCAAAGGTGGAAACGCAGGTCCTGAAGGATCACGCCGCCTGCTGCGTCGCCGAGGCCATCGCCAGCGGCAATGCCGACGACCAGCGCGAAAAGTTCGAGGAACTGGTGACGCTGTTCGAAAAGGCGAAACTGTGAGCGCGGTTCGAAACCAAGGAGAACACACATGATTTCATCGCTCGGATCGGCGCTTTCTCGCCGGACGCTGGCGGGTTCGCTCGCTCTGGGGGCGGCATTGACCGCCTGCGCTGCCCAGGCGGCCAGCCTGACCATGTACCGCGATGCCAATTGCGGCTGCTGCCTCGCCTGGGCCGGGCATGTAGAGCGCGGCGGGGTACACGATGTCGAGGCGGTCAGTCATCCCGATATGGCAGCGGTGAAAGCCGCACACGGCGTGTCCGCGGATCTGCTTTCGTGCCATACCGCTGTCGTCGATGGCTATGTGATCGAAGGGCATGTGCCCGTCGCCGATATCGAACGCCTGCTGGCGGAACGCCCTGAGGGCGTTGCCGGACTCGCGGTCGCAGGCATGCCCGTCGGATCGCCGGGTATGGAACATGGCGATCACCGGCAGGCCTATCAGGTCATCGCTTTCGGGCCTGATGGCCGCAAGGTCTGGTCCAGCTATCCGGGCGGCGCCTCGTGAACACTAAGACCGCGACAGTCTACCGGATGGTGATGCCGGGCCATCTGTGCCCCTATGGCCTGAAGACGGTCGACCTGCTGAAGCGCGAGGGCTTCGCGGTCGAGGACCACCATCTCGAGACGCGCGCCCAAACCGATGCCTTCAAGACCGAGCACGATGTCGCGACCACGCCGCAGACCTTTATCGATGGGCAGCGGATCGGTGGCTACGACGACCTGCGCGAATATCTGGGCAAGTCCCGCAGCCAGCCCGAAGAGGGCGAGACAAGCTACCAGCCGGTTCTCGCCATATTCGGCGTCGCTTTTATGCTCGCCTTGGCGATCAGCTGGTATGTCTTCGAAACGGTTTTCACCGTGCAGGCGGCGGAATGGTTCGTCAGCCTTTCGATGGCGCTGCTCGCCATCCAGAAGCTACAGGATCTGCGCAGCTTTTCGACCATGTTCCTGAACTACGACCTGCTTGCACGCCGGTGGGTTCGCTACGGATATATCTATCCCTTCGGCGAAGCGCTCGCAGGTATCCTGATGGTGGCGCATGTGCTGCCGATCATCTCGGTCCCCGTTGCGCTGTTCATCGGTACGGTCGGCGCGGTGAGCGTGTTCAAGGCCGTCTATGTCGACAAGCGCGAGCTCAAATGCGCCTGTGTGGGGGGCAACAGCAATGTCCCGCTCGGTTTCGTTTCGCTGACCGAGAACCTGTTCATGATCGGCATGGGCCTGTGGATGGGTGCCAAGGCGCTGGGCCTTGTCGCGGTGTAACCTCCAGGCAAGCAGGGTCAGCTCTTGCCGAGGCCCACGCGGGGGACCGCCGCCCAGGACGTGTCGTTGCGGAAGTAGCGGCGGATACCGGCCATGCGGTACCAGAGATTGATCTGACGGTAGCCGAAATTCTCGAGAACCGCAGCGGCGCCCAGCCGTAGCAGATCCTTCGCATTCGGCGTCCGCCGCAGCTGTTGTTCCTCCAGCGCCAGCGTCCCGAGGCTGAGTACGCAGCCGAAAACGACCGATACGAAGAAAAAGGCGACGGCCATCATCGGATCGAGCAGGCCCAGCAGCGCTGCGGCGGGCAGGACGAGATAGCCGAGCAGTTCGGCCGGTGGTCCGAAAATGTCTTCGAGCACGATTTGCGGCATGGCCAGCAGGCCGATGCGGCCATAGCGCGGGTTGAGGATCATCCCGCGGCATGGCCAGCAGGCCGATGCGGCCATAGCGCGGGTTGAGGATCATCCCGCGATGGCGCTGCAATGTTTCCAGCGCGCCCTGCTGCCAACGGGCCCGCTGGTTGTCGAGGCCGTCGAGTTCAGCGGGTGCTTCGGTCCAGCAGACAATATCGGGCACGAAGTCGATCCGGTAGTCGCGCTTCTGATCGCGCATGTGGCGGTGCATGCGGACCACCAGTTCGAGGTCCTCGCCCACGGTATCGTGGCGATATCCCCCCATTTCGACGAGCGTGGAGCGGCGGAACAGGCCGAACGCGCCCGAGATGAGCATCAGCGTGTTCATATGCGCATTGGCGACGCGGTTCATCAGGAAGGCGCGCAGATATTCCACCACCTGGAAGCGGGGGACCATGGTGTCGGCAATGCCGATCTTCTGCAGCGAACCGCCGCGAATGGTGCAGCCATTGGCTATGCGGATGGCCCCGCCGACCGCGACCAGCCGCCCGTCGTCATACATGAAGGGCTCGGCTGCGCGCAGCAGCCCGTCGGGTTCGATGATCGAATCGGCGTCGATGATGCACACCAGCGGCGTGCGCGCAAAGCCGATCCCGGCGTTTGCGGCATCGGCCTTGCGGCCGTTCTCCTTGTCCACGACGAGCAGGTTCGGGTACCGACGCGAATGGAAAGTCCGGTAGACCTCCGTAACCTGTAGCGCGGCAATTTGCGTGCGTTGGGTTTCCTCCATGCCGAACGCTTCGATCAGCACGTCCAGCGTTGAATCCGATGACCCGTCGTTGACCACGATGACTTCGTGTTCGGGATATTCCAGCGCGAGCAGCGCCTTGGTGCTCTGCACGATCGACAGTTCTTCGTTGAATGCAGGTGCAATGACGGTGATCGGCAGGGCGAGATCGGCATAGCGGTGCCACAGGTCGCGGGCGCCTTCGCTCGGCCGGACGCGGGTCACGAAGACCCATGCCGCGATCAGCAACTGGATGAGGCTGATCCCGTTGCGCAGTGCAACGATGATGAAGCATGCGAAGGCGACCCACATGATTCCGTTCGCGGCCAGGATCTGAAACTGTTCCCAACTCATCGGGCACCGTCCCTGGGCAGGGCCGCGTTCTGTTCGGGCGCGAGCCTGTCGAAGGCCTGTTCGACGCGCAAGCGGATCCAGAGTTCTTCATCGCTCCGCATTGTCGTCAGATCGGGTAGGGCACTGCGCAGGCCAAGCGAGACGCTCGCCGCGATCGCCTGCAGGCGGACCGACGTGATGGGATCGTTCAGCGCGGGCAGGATCCAGCGTTCGGCCGCCGGATGGCCGAGCTTGGCGGAGGCGCGCAGCGCTGCGCGGCGAATTTCGGGGTCGGGATCTGCTGCGGCACGGTCGAGCAGGTCGATGGTCCCCATGTCGCCCGACCAGCCAAGCGCGTCGATGATCTGCGCGCGCCATTCGCTCGGCAAGTCGTCTTCGAGGAGAAGGACCATCTGCGCGGGGTAGAGCGGGGCCGTCGCGCGCAGCAGCGCGACATCGAGCCGTGTCGGTTGCCGGGAAAGCGCATTCAGGATGCGCAGGCTTTCCCGAGGCGGCGGCAGCGCGTTGTTCGCGGCAAGCGCGAATGCCGCTTCGAGCTGCACGCGGGAACTGGAATCATGCGCCATGAGCTGGCGCAGGCGGGCCACGCAGACCTCGCTTCCGAACCGCTGCAGGAAATGGATGGCGGAAATCCGTTCTGCGCGAAACATGCTGTGCGAGCGCCGCAGGGTTTCGGCCAGCACCCCGTCGAGTTCGGCAATCTGCAGCAGACGCGCCCTTTCGCCGCCCTTCAGCAGCGGCAGGATGCGGGTTACCGCGGCGAGCCTGACGCTGCGGCTCCACCTGGCGCTATCGTCCACCCTGTGCCCGGCCACCCGGTGGAGGTAATTGCGAGTTATGGCGGCATCGCGCTCATCGCGCTGCGCCTTCGAGCGTTCTGCAAGGTAGCGGCGCAGGACGAGAATGAGGAATACCACCACGATCGCCGCGGCGAGGAACGTCGTCCCGGTCACCACCTGGCCGTACCCGATCATGGGGTGCCGAACCTGTATGACAAAGCCAGGGTCCCGGACAGGCGGCGATAGCTGTTCTCGCGGTCTTCGTAGCTCGTCGCGCCCGACAGGGTGAAGCGGTCGGACAGCGGAACGGCCACGCCAAGCGCACCGCTGCGCAACTGCCTGACGCCGTCGGCCTCGACATCGGGATAGCTGGCAGCGATCGCGAACAGGGCCAGACCGCTGTCGGCGCGGTAGTCGAGCCGCGCGGAACCACCCAACCGATAGCTGTCGCCGCCTCCGAAGATATTGATCGCGCGTGCAGTCAGCGAGAAATCATCGTCCAGGTCGAACCGCAGGCCCGGCTGCAGCGCGAGGATAGTTCCCGTTTCATATTCGGCGATACGCGTATCGAGGATCGCCGTGAGGCGTTCTGAAATCCGGTCCTCGCCGCCCGCGGCAAGGCTCCAGCGTTCCTGGAAGTCGGCATCGGGAACGGTGCTGGCCGCGATATACAAGAAACCGGTGCCGATCCGCCGGTTGATGCGCGCCGACAGACGGGTGTCCTTGGTATTGCGATCCTCCTGGGCGAGGGCGAGCGTGATCGAGGAGCGTTGTGACACGTCGAACGCGACGGCCACATTCTGGCTGGTCCAGGTCTGGCTGCCGCGATTGTCGAATGCGATATCGGAAACGCTCGCGGACGCCGACAGCACGCGCAAGCGAATGCCGCCTGCATCGCGCTGGCGCTGCAGGTTCGCCTGTAGCGGGGCGAGGTCGGGATAGTCGGGCGCACGCGCGGCGATACCGGCCACGGCCTGTTCGGCCGCGTCGTACTGCCCGTTCCAGTAAAGGATATAGGCGCGCGCCAGCGCGACATCGAGGTCGGCAGGCGCGCGCTGGGAAGCCCGCTCGACCAGCGCCAGAGCTTCGTCCAGATTGCCATCGCCCGCTTCGGTCATGGCGAGGCGGCGAAGCAGGTCGGCATCGTCGGGTGCTTCGGCAAGCAGGCTGCGCAGCAATCGCCGTGCTTCCGCAAAGTTGCTCGCGGAACGCGCAGCCTCGGCGGCTTCCACCCGTTCGCTGCGCGTTTCGAGCGGTTGCTGTGCGGCGAGCGGCGCCGCCATGAGGGCCGATGCGGCGACAAGGATACGGGCCCCGGCCACAGGGATTACCCGAGCAGGCCTTCGATGCGGACGAGCAGTTCCTGCGGGATGAACGGTTTGGTCAGATACTCGGCAGCGCCGCCTTTCAACCCGGCGACGATATCGGCCTCGCTGTCGCGCGCGGTGAGCATGACCACCGGGATGTCGCGCACCGCTTCATCGGATTTGAGCTGGGCAAGGACCTCCGGACCGGAGAGGATCGGCATCATAGAATCGAGCACGATCAGCTGCGGCGCGCCGGACTGCACCATCGCCAATGCCTCTTCGCCGTCCTTGGCGACCGACACCGAATGGCCCGCACCCTCGAGCCGAAACTTCAGTATTTCGACAAGAATGGGGTCGTCATCGGCAATCAGTATTTCGGCCATCTATCGCTCCAGGCTCGTTCATTGGATAAGGAATGATTATTAAGGCAATTCTAAGGCATGTTCCCCGCGGCGGGCCATGCGTAGAACCTCGCAGTGCTCAGCTTTCCGCCGAAGCGCCAGCCGCGACCGTCGATATCTGCCCGCGAATGGTTTCCATCAGTTCGCGGCTGTCCCGATCGGTCCGGGATGCGAGGATCTTCCGTTCATACTCACGGCATGTTTCGCCAAGCGCTGCTTGTCCGAAATAACCGGCGACCCCGGCTATCTGGTGCAACAGGCTGGCTACCTCCTTCTTCCGATCTTCGGTAATTTCGTTTTCGCCAAGCGCTGAAGCCAGCGCATCGAGCGCAGCGGTCTTTCGTTCATCGAACATAATGCGCAAACGTGGATCGGTTTCCTCTTCGATCGCATTTTCTTCGCTGCGCGGCTCGATTACCACACGCGACGACCAGTGCGCGATTGCGGCGCACAGGTCTTTCAGGCGCAGCGGCTTGGCGAGGTGCGCCTGCATTCCGGCCGCCTTGCAACGTTGGATGTCGTCGGCATAGGCATTGGCCGTGACCGCGATAATGGGCAGGGTGTCGCCATCGAAACCCGCCGCGCGGATCGCCCTAGTGGCTTCCAGCCCGTCCATCTCGGGCATTTGCATATCCATCAGGACCAGATCGTAGGGCCTCCCGTTGCGCTTGGCGTTGAGCACGGCCTCGACCGCCTCGCGGCCATCCTGTGCAAGTTCGCATTCGTGTCCGGACTTGTCGACCATCGCCATGGTCAGTTCCTGGTTCACCGGATTGTCCTCGGCCACCAGCACACGCAGCGTCACGTCATGCCCGCAATCGCCGGACGGCGCTTCCGCAGCCTGCTGCGCCACCTGCGCAGCGCTGGCTTCGAGCGGGATCGACAGGATGAAGGCAGAACCCACGCCCGGCTCGCTCTCGGCGCGCAAATCGCCGCCCATGAGTTCGGCGAGTTCCGCACTGATCGGCAGACCAAGGCCGGTCCCGCCGAAGCGTCTCGCCGTCGTATCGTCGGCCTGGGTGAATTTCTCGAAGATGCTTTCGAGCCGGTCGGCAGCGATGCCGATGCCCGTATCGCGCACCGTAACCTCGATATTGTCTCCCGGCTCGGACGCGCGCCTGACCACCGATGCCGCGATCGTGACTTCGCCTTCCATCGTGAATTTCAGCGCATTGCCGACAAGGTTCAGCACGATCTGGCGGAAGCGCATCTTGTCGACGAGAACCATTGGCGGAAGCGCCGGATCGATGTCGAGTTTCAGTTTCAGGTCCTGCGATTGCGCGACCGGTTCCATCAATCTCTGGCAGCTTCTCAGCGTATGCCGCAGGTCGGTCGGCTCGCTGACGATGGCCATCTGCTTGGCCTCGATCTTGGCGAAATCCAGAAGGTCGTTCAGCAGGCGGAGCATGGCGTTGCCCGAATCAGCGATTATTTGGAGGCGCCGCTTCTGGGCCGGTTCCTTTTCCTCGCTCAGCGCCAGTTCGGTGAATCCGATCACACCGTTCATCGGGGTGCGGATTTCATGGCTCATATTGGCCAGAAAGCTGGTCTTGGCCTTGTCGGCCGCCCGGGCTTCTTCCAGCGTCTCGGTAAGGCGTTCGCGCATCAGGGTCTCGGGCGTACGGTCGATCATCACGCCGAACAGGGCGCTGGCTTCGCCTCCTTCGCAAGTGTCGACCCGGCCGATCACCTCGACATGCCTGGTCTGGCCATCGGCGGTCAGGATACGCGCCTTGAACCTGCACGATTCGCCGCTCGCGATTGCCTGGTCGAGTGTATCCTCGACCCGCAGACGATCTTCCGGGTGGTAGAATTCGAACGCCCGGTCGAGCGGCGGTGCTTCCTCGGGCGCCAGTCCGTGCAGCCGGAACACTTCGTCAGACCAGCGAATATCCTCATTGACCAGGTCGAAGTGCCAGTGGCCGATATGTGTGGTTGCCTCGGCCATCTCAAGCATGCGGTTGCGCTCTGCCAGTTCGGCGGTCGCTTCCTCGACCTTGCGCACGACATCGCTTTCCCGGCGCAGGAATATCGTGAGCAGCAGCCCCAGCAGGATCGTGATCAGGATGCCGCTTCCCAGCACCAAGGCCGGCGCGCTCGACGAATTGCGCTGTTCGAAGGGCGTCAGGCTGCTCCAGCGCAGTGAAATCGGCTGGCCTGCCAGTTCGACCGTCCGCGTCACGACAAATCTCGCCGCCGCATTCTTCGCCGTGGTCGAAAACAGCAGAGCGTCGGCGGCAGGCTCGTCGCCGTGGAAAACCTCGAGCGCGAATTGATCGCCCTGTCCGGGCGTCAGCGCCGAGACCAGCTCTTCCGCCACGACCGGGGCGTAGACCCATTTGCCGGTCGGTTCGCCGGCGCGGTCGAAAACTGGCCGCATCAGGAGGAAGCCCGCGCCCTGCTTTGCGTCCTGCACCAACACGATCGGGCGCGTGAGCACCGGTTCCTCGGATGTCCTCGATAGCGCGATCGCGTCGCGGCGCCCTTCCTCGAACGCGAGGTCGAGGCCGAGAGCGGCGAGGTTGCTTTCCAGCGGCTCGATCCGGTTGATGACATAATGCTCGTCGCGCATCACTTCGGGATGGATTTCGAAGCGATCGCCGAACTCGCGAATGAAATTGTCGCGGAAGGCGGGCAGGTCGTCTGCGGACACAAATTCGAACGTGCCGAAGCCGCGCATGCCCGGATAGGCGCGGGTCATGTCGAGCTGGGCAACATATTCGCGCCACTCGGCCGGGGACACGCTTTCATTGACGGCGACGAACGCTGCGCCGGCTTCTAGCGCACGCTGGTATATCTGAAGGCGGTACCGCAGCGCATTGTCGGTCTCGTCGGCGATCGCCACGAAATTGGCTTCGGCCTGCCCGTATTCCCGCTCCGAGATGAACTGCCATGCGTAGAATGTCAGCAGCAGTGTCGTCACCAGGCTGATCGCCACCAGCGAGCTTGCGCCTTGCAGCGAGCGGTCGTGCCACCGCACTTCGACCGGCGAGCGATGCGACAGCAGGAGGATCGGGATGATCAGCAGCACGCCGAAGAAATCGCCGATATACCAGGTACGCCAGTTCTCCAGCACCATGTCGGGACCGATCGCGCCGGCCGCAAAAAGCATACCCGTCCCGATCGTGGGGGCGATGAGGCAGGGCAGGACGATCACCAGCAAGACCGCCATGCCCATCCGGCGCATGCGCGAAAGCTCGATACTATCGGAGAAGCGCTGGGCCAGGCGCAGGCCCACCAGTGCCTGGATGCTTGCAGCGGCAGCGACCACCGCGGCGATGGCAATGATCGGCACGGCACTGTCGAAATTGGCCCGGTCGAACCCGTTCATGACGTTGAGTGCGAAGGACCCCAGCCAGATGCCGGGCCAGATAACCGGGCCGCGCAACAGCAGGGCACACAGCGCCACGCCTGATGCGGGCCAGATGATCGTCGCATAGCCCGGCGGCACCGCCAGTGAGAGGCCGATATAGCCCGCGACGAAATAGCAGATCGCCAGCAAGCCGATGTCACGCAGATTTCGTGGCTGGAGAACCTTGCCAAGGTTCGCAGAACCCCCGGCCTTGTGACGTTGCGACATATTGTACCTGTTGAAACGATGGGGGGCGGCGCTGCATCCGCATGGGTGACGCAAGGTTAATAACCTCGAAACCAACGTCTAGCGCACATTGCGGAGCAACCCACATCGCCCACCTAAAAGTCGCTATGGGATCAATGGCTTAGATCCGGGACGAAGTAGGCTGGCGATATCGCCAATCGCCACCGCTCGATCACCCGCTCGGCCATTTTGCGGCCGCGCATCGCACACCGGCCCGGCTTATCGTCTCGAACAGGCAGAATCCTGTTCGGCCGTATGGCGAAGACGACGAAAATTGGTCGGGGAGAGAGGATCGGGGACAGACTGCGACACAACGCTTTGAGATGCATATCTTTCTGATTTCACGAAGAGAATTTCCCGACCGCTGTATAAGGAACTGTATAATCTGTGCTCAATAATTTGGTCCTATATCGGCATGTAAGCTGCCAAACCAAACCAAAAAGTAGCCTCGATTGGCGTGCTCAATTTAGCCTTGTAGGCGGTTGCCGATGAGCACGACACGCAAGCGGGCGAAGCCTGCTACCCCACAGAAATACCTTTGGTTACGCGGAGACACTTACTGGTTCCGCTACGGCGTTCCTAAGCGCTATCAATCCGTCGAAACGCGGAAGATTGTCCAAGTATCGCTGAAAACGTCCGACCTTCGCCAAGCCTCATTGCTGGCTGGCAAGATGAGGGCTGACTTACATGCCGAATGGGAGGGGCGCTTAAAGGCCAGCCCATGCGCAATAGCATATCAGCCGGATGATCTTGAACTCATGTTGGCGGCGACAGAGTGCGCCTATTCACGCATTCAGCCGAAGCTTGAGCAACTAGTTAGGCACAAACGGCTAGATACAAAGGTAGCCTACGATGGATACCTAGAGACCCTTCGTTCCACCCGCCACCGTTACCTAAGGGCTAAGGCATCAGAACCTTTACCCGTATGGTTGGAGCTAGCTGACAAGCAAATCCAGCGACGGAATTGGAAGCTAGCGAAAGACACTGAAAGCTATCGTTCCTTTGTCGTGATGATTGCCGATGCAGCGATCGAGGTCATCTCGGTAGAGCTTGCGAAGCGAGAGGGTAGCCTTGGAGCAGAGCCGACAAGTCTGGTTGTAAAGTCTGGTCTGGAAGCAAAGGAGCGGTCTGCTGAGCAAGGCGAGACCATCTTAGAACTCTTTGACCGATATGCCGCTCAGCGGCTGGCAGAAGGCCGAAAACGCCATGATGGCATCATACAAGACCGGAAGGTGATTGCCGCCTTTGCGGACTTTGTAGGGCCTCGCAAAAGTATCAGGAGTATCACCCCAGCAGATATTAGAGATTGGCGCGACACGCTCGCCGCACTGCCTCCAACCTATCAAAAGGCTAAGGCCTATGAAGGTTTATCAATGCGCCAAGCTGCGGCGAAGGCAAAAGCTATCGGTGCGAAGAGCATCAGCCCCGTTACCGTCAATAAGCACCTATCGACATTGTCTCCGTTTCTCGGCTGGTGCGTCACCAATGCCTATGCAGACAGGAACCCATGCGATGGGTTGTTCTTCGGCGTTGTAAAAGGAAAGAACCCTAGACCGCCGTTCTCAAAGGAGCAGCTTGAGCAAATCTTTGCCTCCCCTCTCTTCACTGGCTTCTTGCGTGACGGACAAGAGCATAAGCCTGGAATCCAAAGAGCGGATGATTGGCGATATTGGATACCGATTGTTTGCTTGTTCACCGGAGCAAGGGTTGGCGAAATCGCGCAGCTTCGGACCGAAGACATTCAGTTTGAGGATGGGATACCCTTCCTGCTTATTCGGCATGATGAGAGCAAAGGTCTGCGCACCAAGTCAGGTGCCAGCCGCGTTTGTCCCATTCACAGTGAGCTAGAACGGATTGGCTTTCTAAGCTTCGTGGAACGACAGCGGAGCCGAGCCAATGGCAAAGCAAGCTGTCAGCTGTTTCCAGAACTAGAGCCGAACGAGAGGGGTCATATCGGCGCAAGGCCTTCCCGCTTCTGGCGTGACTATCTCAAGCGAATTGGTGTCAAATCGGGCAATGATGGCCTTGGAGTGCATTCCTTCCGCCACACCATAGCCGATGCATTGCGGACCGCTGGTTATCTGGATGATGAGATTGAGGTAGCTTTGGGCCACAATCAGAAGACCGTCACCGCTGGTTACGGGAGGATAAGGCAGGGAACTGTGAAACGCATCAACACGATGCTGGAAGATGTAACCTACAGCTATATTTCTTTCTCGAATTAGCCTTGCCCTATTGGCATTTCGGATTTGCGAACAGGTTAGATTTAACGGGAAACCTGACACATCAAAAATAAATCATATCCTCTGAAACAATAAAATGTGTTCAAGATAAGCGTCGTAAAGTAAAATATTTGCTTAGTAATAAAATTAATAACGCTATCGAAGTGAAACTGAATGAAATAAATTACCGACGATTTACCGGCTCATAAAAATCCTGCAGACACTAGTCACGCAAGACGCGAGGTCGAGCGGAATTAATGTGTAATAATAAGGATTATATTTATGAGCAAATTACATTCATTTTCGAAGGAATTAAAGACGAAGCAGTTATTTGAGTCCAAAAGGGCTCGCACTGGCGGAGCGATATTCATTGGTAAGGGACATTTGATAAAATCGCTTTGCATGAAGACTCTTATTTCAGAGATTAATCGTAGGGCTGGATTCGTATTGATGGAATACGGATCATTTTACCTCGTTTTATGTAATTCAGGAACTGGGACGGTCGTTTCAACTAAATAGATCATTTGTATTCTCCCTTTCTCCTCCCTTTAGGTGTTCTCAATACACTTAAAAAGGAGGGGGGAGGGGGGCTATCCTAGAAACACTTTGGGGATTGTCGGTGGAAACAGACCGGGAGAATGCATCCTATTTGAACCTGCGTTTAGAGCCTTGCTCGGATGAGGCTAAGGCGCTTGTCTGTAAGGTTTCAAGCCAGACTTGGGCTTTAAGTGACAGCAAGCGTTCCAAGCCATCTAAATCGCATACAGGGGCTACAGGGGCTTTCGTAGCTGATTTGCTCACTTGTTATGCTCAAGACCCTACAAAGTGTCTCTACCGGCCCATGATGGCATCCAGCTTCACGGGAGAGCGCATCGGTTATCGTGTCTTCAAACGGCTGGTGGAAGGCTCAGAATCTGCAAAGCTGGTATCGGTTCTAACGGGAACTGGTGGAGGCAACGAGATTGGGATGGCAACTCGCTTCAAGGCAAAAGCATCACTGATTAGCCTAGCACGGGAATGCGGCATTGAACTCGATAAGCTAGACACGCATTTCCGCCCTATCCCCCGCCCCTCTCGTATCGCCTATCCCTTATTGCTTAGGGGCGCCTCTAGGCAGGTGGGGTGGAAGAAGGAGCGGGGTCAAAACATTCCGGTCGATTATGGAAAGCCTGAGGCAGCTGCGCTTGCAGAGCAAGTGAACGATCTGAACGCCTTTTTTGCAGACATTCAAATCGAACCTGCTGGCGGTCACTTTGCCTTCCATCGTATTTTCAACGAAGGCGACATTCGTGGGTTTGCTTGGAACAAAGGTGGTCGCCTTTATTCCATGGGCGACAGCTATCAGCAGCGCAATCAGGTGGAGCGCTCCCGAATGGAGCTAGACGGTGAGGCTGTTGTAGAGATTGATATAAGAGCCAGTCACCTAACCATCCTACACGCCAAACTAGGCCAGACCTTCGACCCAAGTTCCAGAGACCCATATTCTCACCCTGCTATTCCGCGTGAGGTGTTGAAGGGGTGGGTAGCAATGACTCTGGGGCATGACCGTTTTCATCGAGCTTGGTCGAAGGATAAGAAGGCCGATTACCACGGTAAAACAGGGCGTGACTTGGGCAAAGATTTCCCGATTGCGAAGGTCCGTGAAGAAGCCCTGAAACTCCATCCAGTGCTGTGCGGCTGGCCCACCTGCCATATTCGGTGGGGTGATTTACAATTCATCGAAAGCTGTGCTGTGATTGATACCGTGCACAAGCTTGCCCGAGAACATAGGGTTCCTGCGCTCCCGGTGCATGACTCAATAATTGTGCCAGTGTCTAAAAGAGAATTGGCGTGCTCCGTGTTGACGGCCAACTTCAAAAAGCATGTAGGAGTTGAGCCATTTCTTACGACCAAATGAAGCGCCATTCGGCATCCGGCCACAAAGTTTGCGCTGGGAGCCTTCAGGATGCCTCAGGAATGCGTTTTCAGACCTTTTGGCTAGTGGGGTAGCCAACGAAAATAAAACGCACAGAAGGGGCCTTAAATCGCAATACAGGGCATGGTGCCTAAGTAATGATATTGAACCAAAGGGGTTCGCTAAAATAAAGGCGAAGTCCTAGGGCAAAAACAGTTGTTTCATACCAATGGAATCACAGAGCGCGGTTAAAAAAATTCAATCTTCACACTCTACAGAGCCTTATTTAGGTTCAAGTATGTTTAGGTATATTTAGGTATCTTAACCCAAAAGAGAGCAATCAATCTTCACAGGCCTTTTTGCTAACCGTATGCGTGCTGAATTAGCAAGTTCATGGGGTTCTTGACTGTCAGTTGCTCGAAAAACTTTCTGAGCTCACAAACCGAGTGTCTGCTTTTTCGCATTGCAGAAACGGAAGAGAATGACTGATTATGGGGTGGAAAGCGGACCTCAGGCTTTGGGAACCAACAGGACGCCGAGTAAGCCTATCACGAACCCTGCAACCGAGGGGAGAAAGAATATCCAAAACACCTCGAGCGTCTCCGCATGCGTCATGTAGCGGTCTTCATCGACGAAGTAGAGCGGCTCGTCACCGATGACGTGAGTTACGGCGAAATACGCTACGAAGCATAAGAAAATCGCGCTGAATAAGAGAAAGCGCCAAGCCATCCAGCGGAATAGCGCCCGGCCAGGCTGGGGCGGACGCTGAAAAAGTTGAAAATCAGAGAAGATACGCATTCGATACTCGATCCATAAAACTCTCCCTATTTACAATCCGAAGTGTCCACAATCGGGTCGGCAGCAGAAAGGCGGGTTTCGGCAGTGACCAAGCCGAAGCTGCCTGGCCGTTCTGAAGGTCGCCCGGCGGGATCGGCACTGCGAGATTTGGGTGGTTAGCTGCCATGTGCCTACATCGCATTTAGCCGAGAGGGTCCGATCCTCTCGCCGAAGTTCCAAAGAACCGCGTTGCCTTCATTAAGCTCTGTGTGAGCTGCGGGCATGATAGGATGAGAGTTCAACGCAACCGGCGAACACTTCTTGATCCACTTTTCCACGCTCCCCACGATGGACCTCAATTTCGACCAATCGACTCTTTCAATCACTTCTTCGTTGAATATTGATCGTTGTCGCGCACCCTTCTCTGTCCAGCAAGACATGGAATAGGGATTGAGGCACCCTTCAACATCGGTAGTTGCGGTCACTCTGATGATCGCCGGGCTTTCGAGGATCGTCCAACCCTTCTTGCCTATCTCCTCCCGATACTCCCTGCTGAAGGCAACGTTCTTCCGGGTTAAGCCTCCACCCACCTCTGATGGCCATGCGGCGAATGATCTGGCACCCTCGGATAGGTAGCTCGAAATTTCATCGGGCGACTTGAAAAAGAGATTCGGTTGGTCTGGTGCGGAATACTCTTCGAAAAGCTTAATGCCCGGCACTTCGAAAAGACGGCGCGAGAGGTCCGTCAAATCGTCCATTGCAGCATAAAAGATAATTGTCATCGGCATGATCTACCATGTAGCCGCAACGTCCGAAATCGGGTCGAAAGCGGAATGTCCCCTTTCGGTGGAAAATTGCTGAGTTCGGTCAATTCTACAATGGGCGGGAAACTAGCAAGGCGAATGCACTAATCTCCTGCTGGACGTGCTCCAAAACAATAAGAACCCCGTTCTTCCCATCTACCCCCTGCATCTAAGCACGCATCTACGGCTGAAAACTGGCTTAGCGACCATCCAGCCCATCCACCTGCCAACACAGATAACAATGCTATGAGTGCAGTCCGCTTCTTCATGAAGGCTTTGTAAGCGTTCAAGCGATGGTTTTACAATCGCACCGAAGCTGGAAACCTCTACCGTTTCTAAAGCTCGAAACTTGTAGCTTACAGGCTAACTAAAACTACAACGCAAAACTAAGATTTCCGGTGGCACAAAAGATCTGGACTCTTTTTTGAGCGTAGCTCATAAAGCGATGCATAACTTATGAGCGAGTCGGAGTTTGGATATGAGCCGCATTGCGTATTACCGAGTGTCTACCGAAGGCCAGTCGATTGAGAGCCAGCGAAAGGCGCTAGGCGGTGACTTCGACAAAGAGTTCAAAGACGAAGGCGTCTCTGGTTCGATAAGAGCCGTTGATAGGCCAGGATTCTCAGACCTTCTGTCCTATGTGCGGGAAGGCGATACCATTTGTGTGACCGCTATTGACCGCTTGGGCCGTGATGCACTGGACGTTCAAAGCGTGGTTCGTGACCTTATAGGCAAAGGCGTAGTCATTGACGTTCAAGGGTTAGGGCCAATTGCGAAAGGCGTTGGCGAGCTTGTAGTGGCTGTGCTTGCTCAAATCGCAGATATGGAACGGCAGCGTATCAAGGAACGCTGCGATGCAGGTAGAGAGGCAGCTAGGGCATCACTCGCTGCAAATGGAAGAACCCACAGGGGCAAGGCCAGTTTGGGTCGTCCGTTCGCCGCAAATGCCTCTGATGTAGCTGCTTGGCGAAGGGCCAATGGTGCCAGCATAGCCCAAACGGCCATAGAGTTCGGAGTGTCTGCCGCGACTGTGAAGCGTTATTGCTCTATCAAAAGAGGGTAGCGGAACAGGGGCGCTTTTCCGCTAGGGTTCATTTCGTCCTTCAATCACGGCGAGAAACGCTGTCTCTTCTGTGGACTGCATTAAGGCTTGGGAGAGTTGGCCCTTGTCGATGTCCTTCGATCTATTGATCGTGAAGGCAATTGCATCAGCACAGGAAGTCGTAACTGCCTGAGCAATTTCTGCGGGCGAAGCGCTAGATTTCGAGAGCCTCTCACCTCCCCGCTCTGCGCAAACCTCCCAATTTGTGCTCTCTTCGGCAAGAACAGGAAGGCTCGTGGCTACGTCCCGATTTGGTGCGTCGAAGAGGATGAGCTTTGATATCAGTCCTACCAAAAGCACAAATATTACCGCTGTTATAGCCTTTGCTGCTCTAAAGGTCGGCTCTCCCTTTTTGACCGTTATCCATTCTTCTTTCAGTAAGAGCTTCGCGGCCTTGTTGAAATCTTCATCTATTGGATTGATCTTAGAAAGAGTGAAGGTCCTGTCATCTCTAGCAATTTCTTCAAAGCGCGTCATTGCATCGAGAAGATCTCGCGCAAATGGCTCATCGGGATTAACCCTTAGTTTAATTGCGTAGCTGGCTTTGTTTAGTCTCTCGTAAACTTCGCCTGTTGAACTTATTTTTTCATTGTATGTTTTATATTCGGCGACCAATTTATCGCGCAGAATACGAATATTGGAGCTGTATTCGATAATTTCCGCACGTAGCGCATCAACCCAAGCTTGACGGAATTCGGAAGTCTTCTGCTCCTTGCCGATGATGAGACCCAAAAGTGAGACTAGAGCGGCGATTGTTGCGGCCCCGACCGCGCCCATGCTAACCTCCATTGCAACCCCCCTTCGCTTGATATGATCGCGTTTTTAGGGAAATAGGGCCGCAAATCCAGCAATTTGATCTTATGTGAATTGGAGGGGCGGTTGTCGGAGCGTATTATTTTCCACTTCGAAGGCGGGCTAGCGAGCCAGCACACACTCAATTTCTATGAAGCCGCGCGTTTCCAATATGCAGCGGCTCGCCTAATGGTAAAGCTCTCGCAATTTCGGCAGAGAGGCAGCTTTGTGAGAAACATTACTTCTTCCACGAACTTCAATATCCTACTTCTGCCGAGCACAAAGAGCTCTTTTAATATTAACACCGACAGTTCCGATGATGAGGTGAAGGAAGACAAATTTCTGGACGCGTCGTTAGGCGACATGCTGTCCTTTGTCTCAGAAAGGCTGGTGGAAAAAGGCGACGAAGAATCTCTTCGGTCTTCACTTTCAGCGAACCGTGACGTTCTTAGCGGCGCTGGACTAGACGCAGCGAATGATCGGATTGATGCAGACGATCTGGTTCGCTTTATCGAAGACAATCCAGATGTGAGAAACTTGCTTCATCCTGAAACGAGAGAAGCTATCGAGCGGCGAATTGCAGAAGTGGAGCGCAATCAGCGGTTAAAAAGAGTTCGATCCGAATTATCGAAAATCGACGCCGCTAGAGAGCAAAGGCTCATATCCATGTCGGCGCCACTGTTCAGCGAGATGGCTACTGCTTTGCGGAAAAGCGCTACAAGTCTGGAAGTTATCTCTGCTAAATCAGGTAAAGAATCTAGGGTTCTGTATCTTAACGAACGGATGGCCTCTGAGATCGAAACCGCCAAGGTGGATGATCAAATCACACCAATCTTGGCAGACATAATTCAATACAACAAAGAGACCGGCTACGGTAAGGTCCGGCTGGCAAATATCCCGCGCACCATTGGTTTTAGTATTCCCTCGGACGCTAAGGACGAGATGCAAGCTGATCTGATCTCGCAAATGGGGAAAGACATGGTTTTTTTGCAGACCTACTTTGTCCGCGACCGGGCCAAAGAACTCGTCAGGCTCATCGTCGTCGGACTGTTGCCTTTGCCAGAATAAACGGGGCGTAGGGAGCGCAACCGAACCTGCATCGAGACCGGAAAGGAGCATTACGTTAATGGCGCTCCGATGCCTTTGGCTTATCCCGCTACGTCGCCTGAGGCGGCGCCTTACGCAATTCTCTAGTGTTGGAGCTTCCTACTAACCAGTCGCGCTCTAAATGTATAAGAATCTGTATAAACCTGCGCATCAATTCTGCGCTAACCGCTTGAAAAACAAGCATAAAGTGCAAATGGTCGGGGAGAGAGGATTCGAACCTCCGGCCCCTGCCTCCCGAAGACAGTGCTCTACCAGGCTGAGCTACTCCCCGACCGGATCGGCCCGCGACTTCGTGAAGCGGCGGGTGCGAAGCAAGGCGCGCCCTATAGGTGGGGATTGCGGCACACGCAAGCGGGCAATTTGGGCAATTTGTGCCTAGGAGGATTTTCCGCAGTAAAACGAGCCTTCCGTGTCCGAATCGCATCCCGAACAGCAGTATCTCGATCTCATGCGCCGCATATGGTCGGAGGGTGACCAACGCATGGACCGGACCGGCGTGGGCACGCGGTCGGTCTTCGGCGCGATGCTGCGGTTCGACCTTGCCGATGGCGCAATGCCGCTGGTGACCACCAAGCGGGTCTACTGGAAGACCGCGACGCGCGAATTGCTGTGGTTCCTAACCGGCAACACCAATATCCGCCCGCTCGTGCTGCAGGGGGTCAAGATCTGGAACGAATGGCCGCATGCGCGCTATGTCGCGGAGACGGGCGAGCAGGTTCCGCTTGAGGAATTCGTCCAGCGGATCGCCGACGACGAGGCCTTCGCCGCCCGCTGGGGCGACCTCGGTCCGGTCTATGGCAAGCAATGGGTCGACTGGCCGACCTATGAAGCGCATAGCGACGGCAGCTTCCGGCCGGGGCCGGGTATCAACCAGGTTGCTGAGGTGGTCGAATCGCTACGCAGCAATCCCGGCAGCCGGCGGCATATCATCGAGGGCTGGAACGTCGCCGAGCTCGACGCGATGGCGCTGCCGCCGTGTCACAAGACATACCAGTTCCATGTCGGGGGCGAGGGGGCGAAACTCAATTGCCTGCTCTACCAGCGCAGCTGCGATGTCGCGCTGGGCCTGCCGTTCAACCTGTGGTCGGCGGCGCTGCTGACCCGGATGATCGCGCAGCAGGTCGGCCTTGAACCGGGCGAGCTCGTCTGGACGGGCGGCGACACGCATCTCTACCTCAACCACGAAGCGCTGATCGACGAGCAGCTGTCGCGGGAACCGCAGGGCCGCCCGCGCCTTGAGATAGTGCGGCGTCCGCCCTCCATTTTCGATTACACGATCGAGGATTTCGTGGTTCACGACTATACGCCGCACGGGCCGATCAAGGCGCCCGTCGCGGTGTGATCCGGCCATCCCTTGACCGTTTCCCATCTGTGAAATAAAATAACGCTTAAGCGTAAGATTGCGTCTGGGAGACGATTCTATGGCCGACAGGCCCCAGGGTAGTGCAGCGGAAGGCGAAAACCGCCCGACACTCTCGCTGCATGTTCCCGAACCCAAGTTCCGGCCGGGCGACACGGTCGATTTCTCGCATATCGACGTGCCCGAGGCGGGCAGCATGGCGCGGCCCGACGAGGCGTGCGACCCTGCGGAGATGCGCGACCTTGCCTATGGCCTGGTCCGCGTGCTGGGCGATGACGACAAGGCGCACGGGCCGTGGGATCCCAAGCTCGATCCCGATACGCTGCGCGCCATGCTCGGCCACATGGCGATGACGCGCGCGTTCGACGAGCGCATGTTCCGCGGACAGCGGCAGGGCAAGACCAGCTTCTACATGAAGTGCACCGGGGAGGAGGCGACCAGCGTCTCGGCCTCGATGGCGCTGGCGGGGGACGACATGGTCTTCCCCAGCTACCGCCAGCAGGGCATCCTGATCCAGCGCGGTTACCCGCTGATCGAGATGATCAATCAGATCTACTCGAACAAGGGCGACAAGCTGAAGGGCCGCCAGCTGCCGATCATGTATTCGAGCCGCGAGCACAGCTTCTTCACCATCAGCGGCAATCTCGCGACGCAGACCCCGCAGGCGGTGGGCTGGGCGATGGCCAGCGCGATGAAGGGCGACAGCCGGATCGCCGCGACCTGGGTGGGCGAGGGCAGTACCGCGGAAGGCGACTTCCATTCGGCCTGCACCTTCGCGACGGTGTACAATGCACCGGTTATCCTCAATGTTATCAACAACCAGTGGGCGATCTCCAGCTTCAGCGGTTTTGCCGGGGCAGAGCGCACCACCTTTGCCGCACGCGCGCTGGGCTACGGCCTTGCGGGTCTGCGGGTGGACGGCAATGACGCGCTGGCCTGCTATGCCGCCGAGCGTTGGGCGGCGAACCGCGCGCGGGCCAACGCCGGGCCGACGCTGATCGAGTTCTTTACCTACCGCGCCGAAGGGCATTCCACCTCGGACGATCCCAGCGGCTACCGCAGCGCGCAGGAGCGCAGCGAATGGCCGCTCGGCGATCCGGTGATGCGGCTCAAGAACCACCTCATCGCGCTCGGTGAATGGGACGAGGAGCGGCAGGAGAAGATGGACCTCGAGGCGGCCGAGCACGTCAAGAAGGTGACCAAGGAAGCCGAGGCCAACGGTATCCTCGGCCACGGTCTCCACCACCCGTTCCGCACCATGTTCGAAGACGTCTTCGAGGAACTGCCGTGGCACCTGCGCGAGCAGGCCGACCAGGCGGTGCACGAGCGCAAGACCAAGTTTCCCGAAGGACTGCCCGAGGCATGAGCGAGACCCAAACAACGGACATGCCCGCAGGCACGCAGGACGGCGAACGCCGTCTCAACATGATCGAGGCGATCAACGACGCGCTCGACGTGTCGATGGGCCGCGACGACGATGTCGTGGTGATGGGCGAGGACGTCGGCTATTTCGGCGGCGTCTTCCGCTGCACCGCGGGGCTGCAGGACAAATACGGCAAGACGCGTGTCTTCGACACGCCGATCAATGAATGCGGGATCATCGCGGTGGCGGTGGGCATGGGCGCCTATGGCCTGCGCCCGGTGCCCGAGATCCAGTTCGCCGATTACATCTACCCCGGGCTCGACCAGCTGATCTCCGAGGCGGCGCGCCTGCGTTACCGCTCGGCGGGCGAATATGTCGCACCGATGACCGTCCGATCGCCCTTTGGCGGGGGCATCTTCGGCGGGCAGACGCACAGCCAGAGCCCAGAAGCGATCTTTACGCATGTTTCGGGCCTCAAGACGGTTATCCCGGCCACGCCCTACGACGCCAAGGGGCTGTTGATCGCGTGCATCGAAGACAACGACCCGGTCATCTTCTTCGAGCCCAAGCGCATCTACAACGGTCCGTTCTCGGGCTATTACGACAAGCCGGTTCAGCCGTGGAAGAAGTTCGACGCCAGCGTCGTGCCCGAAGGCTATTACAAGATCCCGCTGGGCAAGGCGCGGCACGTCACCGAAGGCGACCGGCTGACCGTCCTCGCCTATGGTACGATGGTCCATGTGGTCGAGGCGGTGTGCCGCGAAAAAGGCGTCGAAGCCGACATCCTCGACCTGCGCACGCTGGTCCCGCTCGACATCGAGGCGATCGAAACCTCGATCGAACGCACCGGGCGCTGCCTGATCGTGCATGAGGCGACCCGCACGAGCGGTTTCGGCGCGGAGCTTTCCGCGCTGGTCACCGAACGCTGTTTCTATCATCTCGAAGCCCCGGTCGAACGCGTGACCGGCTTCGACACGCCCTATCCCCACAGCCTCGAATGGGCCTATTTCCCCGGCCCGATCCGCATCGGCGAGGCCATCGACAAGATCCTCAAGGACTGATCCAATGGCGAAATTCACCTTCAACATGCCCGATATCGGCGAAGGCATCGCCGAGGCCGAGATCGTGCAGTGGCACAAGCAGGTCGGCGATCAGATCAGCGAAGACGAAGAATTCGTCGACATGATGACCGACAAGGCCACCGTGCCGATGGAAAGCCCGGTCAATGGCAAGATCCTCGAAATCGCCGGCGGGGAGGGCGACATGGTGTCGATCGGCTCGATGCTCGTCGTCATCGAGGTCGAAGGCGAAGTCCCTGAGGATGTCGTCGAGGAAGCCGCGGCTGAAACCGAGGCTGCGCCCGGATCGGCCCCCGCGCCGAAGGACGAGGCGGTCGAGGAACGGATCGAGGTCGAAAACTCGGATGCGTCCGATGCCGACGATGCGCTCGCCGCAGATCCAAAGTCGGAGCCGCTTCCTGCGCCGACGCCCGCGCCCGAGCCGGTCCAGCACGCCAAGGTTCTCGCCACGCCCGCGGTGCGCAAGCGCGCCAAGGACCTCGGCGTCGATCTCGCGCAGGTGAAGCCAGCCGAGGACGGCCGCGTCCGGCACGGCGATCTCGACCAGTTCCTGTCCTACAATGCAGGCTATGGCGCCGCCGCCGCGCCGCGTGCGGATGAGGAGAAGAAGGTCATCGGGATGCGCCGCCGCATCGCCGAGAACATGGCCGCATCGAAGCGCAACATTCCGCATTTCTCCTATGTCGAGGAATGCGACGTCACCGACCTGGAAGTTCTGCGCGCGCAGCTCAACAGCAACCGCGGCGACAAGCCCAAGCTGACGATCCTGCCGTTGCTGATCACTGCGATCTGCAAGACGCTGCCCGACTTCCCGATGATCAATGCCCGTTACGACGACGAAGCCGGCGTCGTGACGCGCCACGGCGCGGTGAACCTGGGCATGGCGGCGCAGACCGATGCCGGCCTCATGGTCCCCGTCATCCGCAATGCGCAGGCGCAGAACCTGTGGCAGCTTGCCAACGAGATATCGCGCCTCGCCGAGGCGGCACGCAGCGGCACTGCGAAATCGGAAGAAATGCAGGGCGGCACGCTGACGGTGACGTCGCTGGGTCCGCTCGGCGGGGTGGCGACCACTCCAGTGATCAATCGCCCCGAGGTAGCGATCATCGGGCCCAACCGCATCATCGAACGCCCGATGTATGTCACAGGGAGCGATGGCGTCGAGCGGATCGAGAAGCGCAAGCTGATGAATATCTCGATCAGCTGCGACCACCGCGTGGTCGATGGCTGGGACGCGGCGAGTTTCGTCCAGGCGCTCAAGCGCCTTCTCGAAACGCCGGCCTTGATCCTGATCGACTGACGGCCCTTTCCGGGGTCATTTGCAGCATCGACTTAAAGGGGGCTCCCGGACGATCAGTCCGGGGGCCCTTTTCAGTGCTATGGTGCGGTAAAAACGCGCGGAATTCGGCGGCTTTGCGGTAAATAGAGAGGCGGATTGCCGCTTGGGAAAAAAGTTCGAAAAAAGGGACGAATCTTCGTTGACAGGAATCGGACCCGCCCGTAGATGCGCGGCTCCCAAGTGGCTGCGCGGGTGTAGCTCAGTTGGTTAGAGTGTCGGCCTGTCACGCCGAAGGTCGCGGGTTCGAGTCCCGTCACTCGCGCCACTTGGGAATTTCCTTACAACTCAATGTGCATCAGCCTGCCGCGCCCTTGCGGGTTTGCGCCAGCCGGCGCAGGTTTTCCTCATGCGCGTTCCGGTCGATGCGATAGCGCGCGATGCACAGCAGCGCGGCGAGGTAGACCGCGAGGATCGCGGGGGCGTAGAGCGCACCGAGATTCCATAGCGTGTCCGCCGCGACGCTGCCCGGCTGGGCTCCTTCGGGGAAGTTCACGAAGGACAGGATGAGCCCGGCGGCGAGCACGCCCAGACCCTGTGTGGTCTTTCGCGTGAAAGTCACCGCAGCATAATAGACCCCTTCGGATCGCCGCCCGGTGCGCAGTTCGTTGGATTCGACCAGATCGGCGATCATGGAAAAGGACACCACCTGGACCGCGATAATTAGCGCCAGGTCGATCACATTCACGCCCAGCACCAGGGGGAACAGCAGCGGATCGCCGTTTTCGGGCATCAGCCCGGCCAGCCGGAGCAGCACGGGCATGGGCTGGATCGTGAAGGCCAGCACCCCGAGCAGGATCGTCGCGCGCTTCTTGCCCAGCCTGCGCGTCGCCCAAGGGGCGAGCACGAAGCCCAGCAGCGCGGAGATGAACACCGAGCAGGTCCAGATGAAGATCTGATATTCGCTGAAGCCCCAGAAGTAGTTGAGCATCAGGAAGGCCAGCGCGGCGGACAGCCCGCTGGCGATGGCAAACAGCATGGTCGCCAGGAACAGCGCGATGAAGCTCTTCTCGCTCAGCGTCTGCAGCATCTCGCGGAAGATGCGGCCGACGCTGTAGCGCTCGCCCGTCCCGACTGGCTGGTGGAGATAGGGAATGCGGCTGTGCGTCCCCAGCGCCGACATCATGATGGTGGCAAAGATCAGCACCGAGGCGATGATGCCATAGGTGGCGTAGGCATCCGGATCGCGCATGCCGAGCGGACCGGTCAGCAGCACGCCGAACATCACGACGCTCATGCCGGTTCCCGCCGACCAGCCGAACAGCAGCCGATAGGCCTGCAGGCTCGTACGATCGGCATAATCGGTGGTCAGTTCGGGTATCAGCGCCGAGCTGGGTGTTTCGTAGAAGGTGATGAAGGTTCGGATCAGCACCGCGAGGACGGTCAGATAGATGAACAACCCGGTCTGCCCCCAGTCGGGCGGGTTCCACAGCAGGAAATAGCTCAGTGCGACGGGTAGCGCGGCCGCATACATGAAGGGGTGCCGCCGCCCCCAGCGGCTGCGGAAATTGTCCGACCAGTAGCCTACCAGCGGATCGCTGATCGCGTCGACCACCAGTGCAATCAGGATCGCGAGGCCGACCAGACCGGGTTCGAGCCCGATGACCGTGCCGTAGAACAGCAGCAGGAAATAATCGAAGCCGCCGTTCTTGATCCCGAACGCAGCGGCGCCCGATCCATGTGCCAGCTTCAGCCACACCGGGGCTTTCCCGGTCGCGCCTTCAGTTTGGGTCAATGCCCTCTCCCTATCCCGCAACGAGGCTAGGGCAGGGCAGGCGCCTTGGCAATCAGCCCCAGCGGCCGGTTTCCATCCAGATCAGGAAGCGGCGCAGCGGCAGCAGCCACACGATGCCGAGGACGACATAGACCAGCGTCTGCAGCAACGTCGGCCATTCGCCGATCAGGCCCGGGGCATAGCGCGCGATCACCACGCCATAGACCACCAGTGCGACCATCAGGCCGAAAATGCCGACCGGGAGGCGCCAGCTGGGTTCTTTCCTCATGCGAAGGGTCCGTAAATACGGGTCGGGGTGACCACTGCCGATAGCGGGATATCGTGCGCTTCGCTGGGCAGATCGTCAACCAGCTGGCTGTCCCAGGCGAGCCCGATCGCAATCGTCCCGGGGTGATCGGCAAGCCAGCGGTCGTAATGTCCGCCGCCCTGGCCCAGTCGCGCACCGGAGGGGGTAAATCCGACCAGCGGGACAATCAGCACGCCCGGTTCGAGCGTTTCGGTATCGCCGGCGGGCTGCATCACGCCGAACGGGCCGGATTCGAGATCGCTCTCGGCGAAGGGATCGGTGAAGCGCGCGAATTCCATTGCGCTGTGCGTATCGGCGAAGCGCGGCAAGGCGAGATCGTGGCCCTGCTCGATGAAATACCGCGCATAGGCGGCGGTCGGGGCTTCGTTGGCGGTCGCACGGTATAGCCCGACCACAGCACCGTCCGGCACCAGTTCGAGCAGCGGCGCGGGCGGGCGCATGAACACCAGCGTGCGCATGCTGGCGGGCAGGGCCGCGACATGGTCGCGCCGCGCGGTGCGCAATTGCCTGCGGAGATCATCCTTGGTCACGGGGCAAATCCTTATCGGGGAGAAGGCAGGGCGTCCATCGCGCCGCACGCCGGCGCATGCCGGACACGCAGCCCCGGACACGGGACGGACAGACGGAAAGGGAAGAGTGACGGGACCACCATGGGTCGTTTCCGGCGAAATCCTCTGACGCCTAAAACGTCAGGTGGGTACCGTATGCCCCAATCCCACGGCCGAACCGGTGGACCAGGGCAGGGACAGCTCCCTTGGATTGCTTATAGCCTCAGGGATGTTCATGCGGCTCGTGCCGGGCAGCCCCGTCACCGCACTATCTAGGCGTTATGCGACCCGTCCTCAAGAGTGGACGCCGCTTTCTCGAGCGCGGAGGCCAGCCGTTCGAGCCGTCCGGCCAGCCCGTCCATGTCGATTTCGGGTTCTGCGGGCGGGGCGGTTGCGCGCTGGCCGGCTTCCTCCAGCTCGTCGGCCAGGAGGAGCGCAGCGAACAGCAGGTTCTTCGCCTCGTTGGTCGACAGATTGGTGCCCATCGATCCCAGCTTGCCATCCACCACGCGCGCCAGCCGCTGGACGTTTTCTTCCTGCCCATCGGCACAGGATACGGTGTAATTGCGGCCGCCCACGGCAAGCGTCACGTCGCTCATCGCTCGAGCCCTTCGATCAACCCGTCGAGTTCGGCGAGGCTGGCTGTGACGCTGCGGCGCAGGGCTTCGTGCCGGGCAGCGAGGCCGCTGTCGTCCGGATCTGCCGCATCGCCGAGGCCGGTTGGAGGCGCGGCATGCGAAGCCAGCGCGGCTTGCGTTTCGATGCGCGCCATCGCGTGATCGATCCGATCGAGGGCATTTGTAATTCGCTGCGAAGTCATGACTCGCGCAAATTACCAAGATTGCTGCGCCAAGGCAAAGGTTTGCCCCGCGCTGTTGATAAGTGGAATGAGGCGTCTGCGCGCTGTGCATCGCGGCCGGGGCGGGTTGACCTCGCGCCTACGCTCCGCGAAGGCTTCGCGCGCGTCGAATCGACCCAGTTTCCGGAGAATAAATCCCATGAGTCTTGCCACCGCTCGCATGGTCCAGATGGCCAATGCCATCAGGGCACTTTCGATGGATGCGGTGCAGGCGGCGAATTCGGGGCACCCCGGCATGCCGATGGGCATGGCCGATGTCGCGACCGTGCTGTGGAGCGACTATCTCAAGCACGATCCTGCCGCACCCGACTGGGCGGATCGCGACCGCTTCGTGCTCAGCGCGGGCCATGGCTCGATGCTGATCTACAGCCTGCTCCACCTGTCGGGCTATGCCGCGCCGACGATGGAGGACATCCGCAATTTCCGCCAGCTCGGCAGCCCTTGCGCCGGGCACCCGGAGAACTTCCTGCTCGACGGCGTCGAAAGCACCACCGGCCCGCTGGGACAGGGTCTGGCGATGGCGGTGGGCATGGCGATTGCCGAGCGGCATCTCAATGCGGGCTTCGGCGACGACATTGTCGACCACCGCACCTGGGTGATCGCGGGTGACGGCTGCCTGATGGAAGGCATCAACCACGAAGCGATCGGTCTTGCCGGTCATCTCAAGCTCGGCCGCATGAACGTGCTGTGGGACGACAACAACATCACCATCGACGGGACCACCGACCTGTCGACCAGCGAAGACATCAAGGCGCGCTACGAAGCGACCGGCTGGCATGTCGTCAGCTGCGACGGGCACGACTTCGACGACATCCGCCGCGCGCTCGATCAAGCGGTGGCCGACGAACGGCCCTCGCTGGTCGCGTGCAAGACGGTCATCGGCAAGGGCTCACCCAACAAGCAGGGCACCAGTGCCACCCACGGCGCACCGCTGGGCGACGATGAAATCGCTGCAGTCCGCGAGGCGCTGGGCTGGGAGGCGGCGCCGTTCGAAATTCCCGAACAGGTGCTGTCCGACTGGCGCGGGACGGCCGAGCGTGGTTCGGCGGCGCGCGCCGAATGGCGCAACCGGCTCGAGGCGCATGGGGACAAGGCCGAATTCGAACGCCGGATGGCGGGCGATCTGCCCGAGAGCTTCAGCCTGGACACTTATATCCAGTCGCTGATCGACGAACCACAGAAGGTCGCGACGCGCAAGGCGAGCGAGATGACGCTGGGCGAAATCAACGCCAACCTGCCCGATACGATCGGCGGCAGCGCCGACCTGACCGGATCCAACAACACCAAGGCGGGCGGTATCGGTCCGTTCACCGCCGACGACCGCAGCGGACGCTATATCTATTACGGCATCCGCGAATTCGGCATGGCTGCGGCGATGAACGGCATGGCGCTGCATGGCGGCGTGATCCCCTATGGCGGCACCTTCCTGGTGTTCACCGATTATTGCCGCGCCGCGATCCGCCTGTCCGCGCTGCAGCAGGCCCGCGTAGTCTATGTCATGACGCATGACAGCATCGGGCTTGGTGAAGACGGTCCGACGCACCAGCCGATCGAACATATCCAGTCGCTGCGGATGATCCCGAACCTGCTGGTCATGCGCCCCGCGGATACGGTCGAAACCGCCGAATGCTGGGACATCGCGCTGCGCGAGAAGGACCGCCCGACGGTTCTTGCGCTGACCCGCCAGGGGCTGCCGCAGCTGCGCACCGAGGCGGCTGCAGAGAACCTCAGCGGGCGCGGGGCCTATCGTCTCAAGGCTGCCGAATCGCCGCGCCGGGTCATCCTGATCGCGACCGGATCGGAAGTCAGCCTGGCGACCGAATGCGCCGCCGAACTGGAAAAGGCGGGCATCGGCGCGGACGTCGTGTCGATGGTCTGCACCCAGCTGTTCGACGAGCAGGACGATGCCTACAAGGCCGAGCTGCTGCCCGATGTTTCGCCCGACGAAACGCTTCGCGTCAGCATCGAGGCGGGGACGACATTCGGCTGGGATCGCTACACGATGACCAACGGTCTGCGGATCGGCATCGACCGCTTCGGTGCCAGCGCGCCGGCGGGTGATCTGTTCGAGAAATTCGGCTTCACTGCGGACGCCATCGTTCCGCAAATCATGAACAAACTGAACGGTTAAGCAGGAGTTTTTGCAATGGCGACGAAGGTTGCAATCAACGGTTTTGGACGTATCGGCCGCCTCGTGGCGCGCGCCATTCTCGAGCGTGACGATCACGATCTCGAACTCGTCAGCATCAACGACCTGGCCGACACCAAGTCGAATGCGCTGCTGTTCCAGTATGACAGCACGCATGGCCGCTTCCCCGGCACGGTCGAGGTCGGCGACAATGCGATCATCGTCAACGGCAAGTCGATCGCGGTCACCAGCGAGCGCGATCCGGGCGACCTGCCGCATGGCGATCAGGGCGTCGACATCGTCCTCGAATGCACCGGCTTCTTCCAGAGCCATGAAGCGGCCGAACCGCATCTCAAGGCAGGCGCCAAGCGCGTCCTGATCTCGGCTCCGGCCAAGAACGTTTCGGCCACGATCGTCTACGGCGTGAACCACGAAACGCTCAGCGCCGAGGACGTGATCGTCTCGAACGCCAGCTGCACCACCAACTGCCTCTCGCCGATGGCCAAGGTGCTGCACGACACCGTCGGCATCGAGCGCGGTTTCATGACCACGATCCACAGCTACACCAACGACCAGCGCATGCTCGACCAGATGCATGGCGACATGCGCCGGGCCCGCGGCGGCGCGCAGAACATGATCCCGACGACCACCGGCGCGGCGCGCGCGGTCGGCCTCGTCCTGCCCGAACTGGCGGGCAAGCTCGACGGTTCGAGCGTGCGCGTGCCGACGCCGAACGTCAGCCTCGTCGACCTCGTCTTCACCCCCGGCCGCGACACCAGCGCCGAGGAACTGAACGCGGCGCTCAAGGAAGCCGCCGAAGGCAAGATGAAGGGCGTGCTCGACTATACCGACCAGCCGCTCGTCAGCAGCGATTTCAACCACTACCCCGCCAGCTCGACCATCGACAGCCTCGAAACCAGCGTGATGGAAGGCAAGCTTGCCCGCGTCGTCAGCTGGTACGACAATGAATGGGGCTTCTCGAACCGCATGATCGACACCGCCGGCGTGATGGCGAAGTTCCTCTAACGCCAAGTTCCGCCAAAGGACGCCCGACCAATGAGCAGCTTCAAGACCCTGGACGATCTCGGTGATATCACCGGCAAGGTCGCGCTGGTACGCGTCGATCTCAACCTGCCGATGAAGGATGGTTCGGCCACCGACGTCTCGCGCGTCGAGGCGGTCAAGCCGACCATCCTCGAACTCGCCGACAAGGGTGCCAAGGTCCTGTTGCTGGCGCATTACGGGCGTCCCAAGGGCCAGCGCTTCTCGACCATGAGCACCAGCTTCGTGCAGGGCGATGTCGAGAAGGTGCTGGATAAGGAGATCATGTTCATCCCCGAGGTGATGGGGCCCGTCGTCGAACAGTCGATCGGCATCCTCGGCAATGGCGATATCGGCCTGCTCGACAATGTCCGCTTCTGGCCTGGCGAGGAAGCCAACGATCCCGAATTCGCGCGGGGCATGGCCGCGCATGGCGACTTCTACGTCAACGATGCGTTCAGCGCGGCGCACCGCGCTCATGCGACCACCGAGGGCTTGGCGCATCACCTTCCGGCCTATGCGGGCCGGGCGATGGAAGCCGAACTGAAGGCGCTCGACGCCGCGCTGGGTAATCCCGAAGCCCCCGTCGCAGCGGTCGTCGGCGGGGCCAAGGTCTCGACCAAGCTCGACGTGCTGACTAATCTGGTCGGCAAGGTGCAGCACTTGATCATCGGCGGCGGGATGGCCAACACCTTCCTCGCCGCGAAGGGTGTCGATGTAGGCAAGTCGCTCTGCGAACACGAGCTGACCGACACCGCCAATCGTATCATCGACGAAGCGGCGCATGCGGGCTGCACGGTTCACCTGCCCTATGATGTTGTGGTGGCGAAGGAATTTGCCGCCAATCCCGCGTCCCTGCGTACCTGCAACGTCCACGAAGTCGCGGATGACGAGATGATCCTCGACGTCGGCCCGCTGGCGACCGAGGCGCTCGCCGACGTGCTCAAGACCTGCCGCACGCTGGTGTGGAACGGCCCGATGGGCGCATTCGAGACCGAACCTTTCGACACCGCCACCGTCGCGCTGGCCCGGACCGCGGCGGCGCTGACGCAGGACGGTTCGCTGATCTCGGTCGCGGGCGGGGGCGATACGGTCGCCGCACTCGCGCATGCCGGGGTGAAGGACGAGTTTACCTTTGTCTCGACCGCGGGCGGCGCCTTCCTCGAATGGATGGAAGGCAAGCCGCTTCCCGGCGTGGCGGCGCTGACCGCATGAGCGAGAACGAAGCAGTAGGCGCGAGCGGCGGGCTCGTACCCGTCACCGAGGGCGAGTGGGCCGGCTGGTCGACCTGGCAGAGCGATGCTTTCGAGCAGCGCGCAGGCCCGTTCTACGAACGGCGCGATGACGACGGCAGCATGGTCGCCGCCTTCCGCGCGGAGGAGCGGCACATGAACGGCGCTGGCTTCATGCACGGCGGCTGCATGATGACCTTCGCCGACAGCGCGATCTTCACCATCGCGACCGACGAACTCGCCGGATCGCATGGCGTCACCATGCATCTCGCGGGCGATTTCCTCGATCCGGCCAGCGTCGGCCAGCTGATCGAGGCCCGCGGCGAAGTCGTCCGCGCGGGCGGCAAGACGATCTATGTCGTCGGCATGATCCGCGCCGACGGCAAGCCGGTGCTGAGCTTCAACGGCATTATCCGGAAGATCACCAGGAGATAGATCCGTGCGTATTCTCTGCCTGCTCGCTGTGCTTCTGCTGCCCTCGGCAACCTTGGCGCAAACTAGCGATCCGGCGGATGAATTCGCACTCTTCGACCAATTCCTGGCCGAGTTCCGCGAGGAAAACAGTGTCCCGGCGCTGAGCGCGGTGATCGTCCGCGACGGGCAGATCGCCTGGGAAGGCTATTACGGCTGGGCTGATGACGAAGGCGAGGTCGCAACCAGCGCGGATACGACTTACAAGATCGCTTCCACCACCAAGCCCATCGCCGCGACGGCGATCTTGGCCGAGGCACTTGCGGGCGGGCTGTCGCTCGACCTGAAGATGCGTGCGGACGAAGGGTTTGCCGATACATGCGAGTGGCTGTCGCAGTCCCCGATCCCCTTCGGCAGCGGCGGCGAGGACCGGCACGGCAATGCGGTTGCCGCTATGAACTGCGCCAATCCGCTGACGCTCTCGCAAATGCTCGACATGCGCGCCAATGGCGAGGCCTTCGTCTACAATCCCATTGCCTATGCGCGGATCGATCGCGCCATCAGCGGCGCGGGTGGGCGCGACTTGCGCGCCATCGTGCGTGACCGCGTGGCCGAGCCGGCGGGGATGCGCGACGTCGCGCTCGGCTGGCGCGATCCCGAAGGCGGCGATGCGCTGCGGTTTCTTGCGCCGCCCTTCCACCCGGTCGATGGGCGGCTCGTCAAACAGGTACTGCCCGATGACGATTTCCGCGCGGCAGCGGGGATCATTACCAGCCCGCTGCAGATGGCGAAGTTCGATATCGCCTTCGATTCCGGCGTGCTCATCCCGCTAGCGCTGATCCGCGAGCTGGTCGAAGCCGAGATCGGCCCGCTTGGCGACTACCGGCGCGGCTGGTTCCTCGAGGATTGGAACGGCCAGCGCCTGCTGTGGCATTCGGGCTGGAACGAGCAAAAGGGCTCCGCGCTTTACCTCAAGGTGCCCGGCAAGCGGCTGACGCTGATCGTGCTCGCCAATAACGAGGCGGTCTGGTGGGACAATTCGCTGGTCAAGGCCGAAGTCGCCGAAAGCCCGATCGCACAGCGCTTCCTCGAGGAATTCGCCCGCTAGCGATATTCGGGATTGGGCGCGTCGAAGCGGCGGCCTTCCTCCCACAAATCGACCGAATTGCCCCATGCGGGAATGCCGCCCCCATCCTTCAGCATGCGTGCCATGTGCATCAGGTTCCACGTCATGAAGGTGGCGTTGCGGCGGGTGAAGTCATTGTCGAAGCCTTCGTAGCCCTGGCCGTCTTCCCTGGCGTCGCCATAGCTCGGACCCGGCCCGGCCTCGCCGACCCAGCCGGCGTCGGCCTGCGGCGGGATGGTGTAGCCCACATGCTGCAGCGAATAGAGCACACCCATGCCGACATGCTTGATCCCGTCTTCATTGCCGGTGACGATGCAGCCGCCGACCTTGCCGTAGAACACGTACTGGCCCTTGTCGTTGGTCTGGCCCGAATGCGCGTAGAGGCGCTCGATCAGTCGCTGGCAGACCGAGCTTTTCTCCCCCAGCCAGATCGGCGTGCCGACGATCAGGATGTCGGCGGCCTCGACCTTTTTCCAGATCGCGGGCCAGTCGTCCCGCTCGGCGCCCTGTTCGGTCATGTCGGGATAGACGCCCGGCGCGATCGTGTGATCGACCAGCCGCACCTGTTCGAGCGTCACCTCGTTGCGCACGAGGATCGCCTCGGCAACGCCCAGCAACTTGTCGGTATGCGAACCGCCGGGGCTGGGCTTGAGCGTGCAATTGATGGTCAACGCCTTGAGATCCGAAAAGTCGGTGGTGTTGTCGTCGCACAGTTTGCGCTGGGTATCGTCGAGCATGCGTCCTCCTTGGGTCTGGTGAAACTACGCATGGGCGGCGCGATAGTTACCGCGCGGCATCCGCGGCTTGCCTTGCTTTGCGCGAAGCCCGCCACCGCGGCCGTCCTGTGCGCCCGCAAGACTGCGGATTTTGTTGACCCCACAGTTGCAGGGGTTGGGGGCCTTTTGTATGCGCCGCATACGAATGCAGTACCACTACCAGCGACGGGGTTTTCCAGATGACGTTCGATGAAATGAAGGCGCGTATTGCCGAGGGCCAGGGCTTTATCGCGGCGCTCGACCAGTCGGGCGGTTCGACCCCCAAGGCACTGGCCGGTTACGGTGTTGCCGAAGATGCCTGGACCACCGAAGACGAGATGTTCGGCCTGATCCACGAAATGCGCCAGCGGATCATCGAAAGCCCCTGCTTCGGCAATGGCAAGGTCATCGGCGCGATCCTGTTCGAAAAGACCATGGAAGGCGCCAGCGGCGGCAAGAGCGTGCCCGCGCGGCTCAAGGAACGCGGCATCGTGCCCTTCCTCAAGGTCGACAAGGGCCTGGCCGAGGAACGCGACGGCGCGCAGCTGATGAAGCCCAATCCGGGCTTGGAAGACATGTGCAACCGCGCGCGTGAGCTGGGCGTCTTCGGCACCAAGATGCGGTCGGTGATCAAGTCGGCCAATCCGGTCGGGATCAAGGAAGCCGTCCGTCAGCAATTCGCCGAAGGTGCGCGCATCCTGTCCTGCGGCCTCGTCCCCATGCTCGAGCCGGAATACGACATCACCGCCGCCGACCGCGCCGAGGGCGAGAAGATCATGCTCGAAGCGATCGAGGAAGGCCTCGTCGCGCTGCCCGAAGGCCAGCAGATCATGCTCAAGCTGTCGATCCCCAAGGAAGCCGGGATCTATGGGGGTCTGACCAACCATCCCAAGGTGCTGCGCGTGGTCGCGCTCTCGGGCGGCTATTCGACCGAGGAGGCCTGCAGCGAGCTGGCCAAGAACCCCGGCATGATCGCCAGCTTCAGCCGCGGCCTGCTGCAGGATCTGCGCGCCACGCAGAGCGACGAGGAATTCGACGGCACGCTGTCGGGCGCGATCGACCAGATCCACGCCGCCAGCGTTGCCTGAACGCTACTGGCGTTCGAAGACAAACCGATAGTCGCCGGCGGGGATGTCTCCGCCGGCCGTCGGCAACGGATCAGCAGTGGCCAGCACATAGGTGCGGCCCATCACTTCGTAGGGATCGCCCAGCGTCAATGGGGCGGTCTGCGTCCAGTGTGTCGCCGCGATGCGCGTCGACACGGTCAGTTCGCCCCCGTGGAAGCACTGCACGTCCGCCGGGCAGCGCGTGTCCTCGATGATCGCCAGCGGCGTCAGGATCGCATCGCCCGCCCACACCGGGCTGCCGATGGCGACCGCGCTGCCCTGGCTGGCGGCATCGCCATTGCCGCGGGGCGTATCGGGAATGATGGCGCAGGCGGCGGTCAGCGGGGCGATCAGGGCGGCGGCGAGATAGGCTTTCATGCCTGTGGTAGAGGCGCCGGCTGCTTTCGTATCGCTGAACAGGTGACGCGGCGCGGCAATGGTCTTATGGGCGCCAGCCATGACCGATTGCCAATTGTACCTGATCTCTCCGCTCGATGTGACGGGCGACTTTCCCCAACGTCTCGAGCGCGCGCTTGATGCCGGCCCCGGACTGGTCACCGCCTTCCAGTTCCGCGTCAAGGATATCGACCAGCACGAAGCTGCGCGGCTGGCCGAACCGCTGCAGGCGATCTGCGCGGCCCGCGACGTGGCCTTCATCGTCAATGACGATGTCGCGCTGGCCAAGCGGCTCGGCGCCGATGGCGTGCATCTGGGGCAGGGCGATGGCGATGTCCGCGATGCGCGCGAGGAACTTGGCCGCGAAGCGCAGATCGGGGTGACCTGCCATGCCTCGCGCCATCTCGCGATGGAAGCGGGCGAGGGCGGTGCCGATTACGTGGCGTTCGGCGCCTTCTTCGACAGCACCACCAAGGCGAGCGAGCACCGGCCCGAGCCGGAGATCCTCGAATGGTGGAGCACGGTGTTCGAAATCCCCTGCGTGGCAATCGGCGGGATCACGCCTGCCAATTGCGCGCCGATCGTGGCGGCAGGTGCGGACTTCCTGGCCGTGTCCGGCGCGGTCTGGAACGGCGATGAAGTCGCAGCGGTCAAGGCCTTCGCCCAGCGGATCGGCGCGGAGCAAAACGGGGCGGCGTGAGTTGGCTATCCTGAAAGGGCGGTAAAGCCCTGATTTCAGGAGCTCTCCCCATGCGCAATTTCATCCTCGCCACCGTGTCCTCGCTCGCGCTGGTCGCTTGCGGCGGGCAGGAACGCGATGCTTCGCCCGAAGCCGCGACCGAGACCGCCGCTGCGAGCGACAGCGAGCATGGCTACGAAACGCGCGGCAGCGACAATCTGGCCGACACCATGGCGTCGGACGATGCGCGCTACATGGCTGATGGCGCGACGCCGGACAGCGACGCGGCGAACGACATTCCCGATGCGACCGAACGGCCGGTCATGCAGGCGCAGGTTGTGCTCGACCGTGTCGGCTTCGGCCCCGGCGTGATCGACGGCAAGATGGGCATGAGCACCGAAAACGCGCTGCGCGGTTTCCAGGAGGCCAACGATCTCGAGGTGACGGGCAGACTGGACCAGCCGACCAAGACCGCGCTGGCTGAATGGGAGCGGATCCCCGCCACCCGCGTGGTGACGGTACCCGATAGCTGGGCCGAAGCCGAATACACCGACATGCCCGACAGCGTGGCCGGTAAGGCGAAGCTCGACCGATTGGGCTACAAATCGCTCGATGAACGGCTGGCCGAACGGTTTCACACCACCGTCGAGGTGCTGCGCGAACTGAACCCGGGCGGACGACCGGCGGGCAGCAGCGCCTCCGCCGACGCTGGCGCCAATGCGCAGGCCGCGGACGGGCAGGCCGGTGGCGGCTATTTCATGGCCGGGCAGCAATTGCGCGTACCCAATATCGGCGGGGATCGGATCGCGCCGGGGGCGATCGCCGATGCCGACTGGCAGCGAACGCTGGCCTCGCTCGGCGTCGGCTCTGAACAGACCGCGGTCGACCGGATCGTCGTCAGCAAGGCGGGCAAGACGCTCAAGGCCTATAGCGGGGACAAGCTGGTGGCGCTGTTCACCGTCAGTTCGGGATCGAGCGAGTTCCCGCTTCCGCTGGGCGAATGGGATATCGTCGGTGAAGCCTACAACCCGCCCTACAGCTACGATCCCGAAGTGCTCGGCAATGGTGATGGCGAAACCTATACGCTTGCCGCGGGGCCCAACTCGCCAGTGGGCGTCGTGTGGATCGACCTGAGCAAGGAACATTACGGGATCCATGGCACGCCCGACCCCGAAACCATCGGCCGCGCGCAGTCGAGCGGCTGTGTCCGGCTGACCAATTGGGATGCCGCGCGGCTGGCCGAAATGGTCTCGCAATCGACGCGGGTGCTTTTCGAGGCCTGAACGGGTAGGCTGTGCGCATGAACCTCGTCGACCGCATCCTCACCATCGTCATCACCGCCACCATTACCAGCGCGATCTGGATCGTGGCGGGGGGCAGCCTGATCGAAAACGCAACCAGCGTCAGCCAGCGCAACGCCACGCGTCCGGCAGAGGCTGCGCCGAGCCCGCAGCCCGAACAGGTGGCGGATGACGGGGAAGACACGGCAAACACCGGAACGCCCACCGGCGAACCGCTCGATCTCGATGCGCCGGTCGCGCCCAGCAGCGAACAGTCGCGCCAGTTGCTGGTCCCGGTGAAGAACATCCGCGCCAGCGACCTCAGCGATACTTATAGCGATTCGCGCAGCAGCGGTTCACGCCTGCACGAGGCGATCGATATCATGGCGCCCAAGGGCACCAGCGTGCGTTCGGCCGCGCCGGGAACGGTTGAGAAGCTGTACCGCTCGGATGTCGGCGGAAACACCATCTACATCCGTTCGACCGACGGTTTGACGATCTATTACTACGCCCATCTCGACGCCTATGCCGAAGGACTGCAGGTAGGCCAGCGCGTGCGCCGCGGGCAGCGGCTGGGCACGGTGGGCAGTTCGGGCAATGCCTCGCAGGATGCGCCGCACCTGCATTTCGCGATCCTTCAGACCACCGCCGATGCCGAATGGTGGGAGCCCGCCAATGCGGTCAATCCCTACCCGCTGCTGACGGGGCAGTGATCAGTCCCGCACCGGCCCGGTGCGGTGGCAGCGCAGGCGGCCCAGCTTGCCGCCGGGCTCGATCTGCTGGAGCAGGCCCGATCCCAGCCGCATCATCTTCATCCCGCGCATCGGTCCGCGGGTGAAGGTGACTGTCTTGCCTTCCATCAGATAGGTCCCGCTGCCGCGCGGCGTGCGATAGCTCGACCCGCCGGTGATCGAAAAATCCCGGCCTTCCTGTTCGATCCAGGCAGCCCCCGTAGCATCGCCCGGAAGCGCGCAGACATAGGCGCCCTGGTCGAGCAGCAACAACCGCCCCTGCGCCGCGGCAGGGGTGAGCGCGAAGCCGGCCAGCGCGGCGAACAGGGCAGGGGTGAAAAATCGTCTCATGGTAACCGTCCGCCCGCGATATAGGGATTGGCTCCGCGTTTTTCCACTCGCTTGCCCGCGCGGCCATGCTCGGCTAAGGCGCGCGGCACACGATCGCTCGACAGGCGATCCGCTCTTTTACAAGTCGAAGGTAGCTTCCCCATGAAGATCAGCGGCGTGGACATCCGTCCGGGCAACATCATCGAATACGAAAAAGGTATCTGGAAGGTCGCCAAGATCCAGCATACCCAGCCCGGCAAGGGCGGCGCCTACATGCAGGTCGAGATGAAGAACCTGCAGGATGGCCGCAAGACCAACGTGCGCTTCCGCAGCGCCGATACGGTCGAGAAGGTCCGGCTGGACACGGCCGAGTATCAGTTCCTTTACGAAGATGGCGACATGCTCGTCTTCATGGACCAGACGAATTACGAACAGATCACGCTGCCCAGCGACCTGCTGGGCGACGCGCGGCCGTTCCTCCAGGACGGCATGCAGGTGAAGCTCGAACTGTGGGAAGAAAAGCCCATCTCGGTCGAACTGCCCGCGCAGATCGAAGCCGAAATCGTCGAGGCCGATGCCGTGGTGAAGGGGCAGACCGCCTCCTCCAGCTACAAGCCCGCCGTGCTCGACAACGGCGTGCGCATCATGGTCCCGCCGCATATCGAAAGCGGCACGCGGATCGTGGTCGACGTCTACGAACAGAGCTACGTCGGCAAGGCCAGCTAACCGCATGGGCAAGTCCATCGCCAGCCGGTTCGAGAACATCGATGTCACGCGCAGCGTCTTGCGCGCGGTGATCATCAACGATGACGAACTGACGCTGGAGATGGACTTCTGCCTCGAGCCCGCGCACCCCGATTACGAAACGCCGGGCGCGGGCGATGACTGCTGCTTCCATCCGGGCCTGCTCAAATTCGCCGGGATCTCGAAGCTTGGCCTCGAGCGCGCCGAGCATCCCGACCAGACCCAGCGCCGCTTCGCGATCCAGTCCTTCAACATCGAAGGCACGAAGTTCGACATGGCCTGCGAATGGGGCACGATCCACCTCCAGGCGCGTTCGATCCGCGTCCTTACCGAATAAGAGAGTTTCCATGGCCGTTCTATCGGGTGTCATCCGCGTAATGGAGAAAGCCGCGCGCAAGGCGGGCGGCCGCCTGCGCCGCGACTTCGGCGAAGTCGAGCACCTCCAGGTGAGCCGCAAGGGCCCGGCGGACTTCGTCTCCAAGGCCGACCGCATCGCCGAACGCACGCTCTACGACGAACTGCTCGCTGCGCGCCCCGACTGGGGCTTCGTGATGGAAGAAGCGGGCGTCATCGAAGGCGACGAGAACAAGCCCCGCTGGATCGTCGACCCGCTCGACGGGACCAGCAACTTCCTCCACGGCGTCCCGCATTTCGCGATCAGCATCGCAGTGCAGGAACCCAAGCTTGGCGGCGGCGGGTGGGGCGATGTCACTGCCGGAGTGATCTACAACCCGGTGACCGACGAGACCTTCTGGGCCGAGAAAACGCGCGGCGCATGGCTGCACGACGGCCGCCTGCGGGTCTCGGCGCGGCGCAATCTGGCTGACTCGCTGATCGCCACCGGCATCCCCTTCCAGGGGCATGGCGATTTCGGCGACTGGACCAAGATCTTCGCTGCCATCGGGCCGCAGGTCGCGGGCATCCGCCGGTTCGGCGCGGCCTCGCTCGACCTCGCATGGCTGGCCGCGGGCCGGTTCGACGGCTTCTGGGAAAGCGACCTCAACGACTGGGATACCGCGGCGGGCTGCCTGATTGTGCGCGAGGCCGGCGGCTTCGTGTCCGATTTCCGCGGCCGTTCGCAGCCGATCCATGCCAAGCAGATCCTTGCCGCCAATGATGCGCTGCATTCGAAGCTGCACAAATTGCTGGCGAATGCGCTGAAGGCTTGATGCCGGCCGAGGGCGCGGCTAACCCCGCGCTCCCGACCCAGTGCCCCTGTGGCGGAATTGGTAGACGCGCTCGACTCAAAATCGAGTTTCTTTGAAGTGCCGGTTCGAGTCCGGCCAGGGGTACCAAACTAAATGCTTGCACATCCAGACGGAGTTTGGGATTCCCGTGCCTGAATGATCGGGGTCCCTTCCTACCATGCAATAGCGGCGATGGGCATCACCATCGCCATGTTCATTGCCTTTGCGCGCGGGCGCATGTCGGTGGAGATCATCTCGCTGATGACGATCGCCGTCATCGCGGTGGGGCTGTATTTCTTCCCGCTCGACGACACGCAGCCGATCGACGGCTTGAGCCTCGCATTTTCGGGTTTCGGCCATTACGCTCTGATCACCATTTGCGCGCTGATGATCATGGGGCGCGGGCTGGTGGTCACCGGCGCGCTCGATCCCGCGGCGCGTTTCCTCGAGCGGTTGTTCAAGATCAACCTCCAACTGGGCCTGCTGTTCTCGCTGGTGGTGACCTTCCTGCTGTCGATGGGGGTCAACAACACGCCGGTGCTGGTGCTGCTTATGCCGATCTTCGTCCAGCTGGCGATGCGCGGCGCGATGGCGGCGTCGAAAACGCTGATCCCGCTCAATGCGGCTTCGCTGATGGGCGGCATGGCCACCACCATCGGCACGTCCACCAATATCCTCGTGGTGTCGATCGCGGTGGATCTGGGGATGCCCGAAATGGGCGTCTTCCACTTCACCCCGATCGTGCTGATCGCCTCGCTCGTGGCGCTGCCCTTCGTATGGATCGTCATGCCGCGCATGCTGGGCGACAACCGGATCGAGACGGTCCATGCCCAGCGCCTGTTCGAAACCCGCCTGCGCGTGACCGAGGATTCGATCCTCAACGGGCGCCAGCTGTCGGAACTGCAGTCGCGCCTGCCGGCCGGGATCGAGTTCCACGACGTTCCGGTCGGCCTGCTGCGCCCGCAGCACCGGCTGCGGATGACGGGGACGCATGAAGCGATCGAGGAGGCAATGGCTACGCTGCGCGGCGATGCGGCGCCCAGCTGGGTGATCGATCGCATCCGCCGCCGCTCGAGCGAGACGCGCACCGACATCGCGGTCGGCGAGATGATCGTCACTGCGGATTCGCGGCTGATCGGGCGGACACTGCCAAGCTCGGGGATCGCCGACCTGTTCGGCGTGGCGGTGATCGGGACCCACCGTCCCGCGCGCCTGGTGGGCGAGAAAGAACAGTTTTCCGAAGTCGGCGACATGCGCTTTGCCGAAGGCGACGTGCTGCTGGTGATGGGCCTGCCCGATGACATGCAGCACTTTGCCCGCTCGGACAGCCTGCTGCAGCTCGAGGGGGTTCGCGAATTGCCCCGCCGGTCGAAAGCGACGCTGGCGGCGGCGATCATGGGCGGTTCGATCGCTTTCGCTTCGGTCGGGCTGGTGCCGATCGCCATCGCGTCGCTGGCCGGGGCGATCCTGATGTTCGTGACCGGCTGCGTGCGGTTCGACCGCGTCGGGCGCGGCTTGTCGGGCAGCGTTATCGTGCTGGTCGCCGCCAGCATCGCGCTGGGCCGGGTCATCCTCGATAGCGGGGCCGCCGACTGGATCGGCGGGGTAATGGCCTTCGGGCTGGAATACCTGTCCGCGCCCGCGGCGCTGGCCGCGATCATGCTGACGATGACCTTCCTCACCAATTTCGCCTCGAATGCGACCGCGGCAACGGTGGGCACGCCAATCGCCTTTGCCATTGCCGCAAAGCTGGATCTCCCGCCCGAGCCGCTGGTGCTGGCGGTGCTGTTCGGCTGCAACCTGTGTTACGCGACACCGATCGCCTACCAGACCAACATGCTGATCATGGCGGAAGGGTCGTATGAGTTTAAGGACTATGTCCGCACCGGGGTGCCGCTGGTCCTGATCATGGTCACGTTGCTGTCGGTCGGCCTGGCCGTCACCTATCAATTGTGATTGCCGAGAGCGCGCGGCCGCGGCGGTTCGCGAAGCCCGCGCTGCTGGCCTTGTACGGCATCCTGTTCCTGCCCGAGTTCTTCGACCGCCTGCGCGATATCGGCGGGATCGCAGGGCCGCTCGCCTATACCGTGCTGGTCTTGGCGGCGCTGTGCGGCATAATGGGCGCCGCCTACACCGCCAATGCGCTGCTGCGCGGGGGCCTCGCACTGCTGCTGTGCGCCGCCAGCTTCGTGATCGAAGCCTATGCCCGCTCCTCGCTCGAATTCCTCACCTATGGCGCGTTCATCGACCTCATCACCGCTGCCGAATTCGCCGGGGATGCAATGGACCAGAACGAAGCTGCATTGTGGCGCAGCCTGCCGGGACCGGCGGTCTTGCTGATCGCCGTGGCGTGGCCGCCGCGCCGCCGCGCGCGTACCCGCGCCAACGCGCCGGCACTGGCCATGCCCGCGGCGCTCGTCCTGTTCACGCTGCTTGCCTTTACGCGCGGCGGAGACGGGCTCAAGGCGCTACCGGGCGGCTATGCCGCGCTCAGCTATGCTGTCCTGGCGGCGTATGAGCGAGCGGCAGGCGATCTCGGGCCGCGCAAGGGCGTCTCGATCGCACATGTCCGGGCGCCGCTGTACCGCGATATCGTGCTGATCGTCGATGAAAGCATCTCGGGCCACTATCTCGATATCAACCATCCGCGCGGAGTGCGCTCGGGCCTCGCGCAGGCGCGGCGCGGGGTCGAGATCGCCAATTTCGGAGTGGCCGCTTCGGCGACCAACTGCAGCGCCGGTTCCAATCTCGTGCTGCGTTTTGCCGGGACGCGGGACAGCTACCGCCGCGACATCGCGGTCGGGCCCTCGCTGTGGGACTATGCCGCGCATGCCGGGCTGGAGACGGTCTATATCGATGCCCAGCGTTCCGGCGGCGCGATGCAGAACCAGATGACGCCGCGCGAACGCGAGCGCATCGACCGCTTCATCCAGTTCGGCGGGCTGGCGGTGCGCGACCGCGACATGGCCGTTGCCGACCGGATCGCGCACTTGCTGGGCGACGGCACTGCATCCTTCATCCTGGTCAACAAGGTCGGCGCGCATTTCCCGATCCACGACAAGTTTCCCGACAGCCATGCCCGCTACCGGCCGATCCTGCCGCGCGGCGGCTTCCTCGATGTGACCGATACCGGATCGCGCACCGGCTTCGGCGGTTCGCAGGCGGACTGGCGGCGCTACCGCAATTCCTATCGCAACACGCTCGAATGGAGCGTCGGTGCCTTTTTCGACCGGCTGCTGGAGCGCGCCGAGCTGGCCGATGCGCTGGTCATTTATACCGCCGATCACGGGCAGAACCTGCATGAAGGCGGCAAGGGCGGGACGACCACGCATTGCTCGGTCGACCCGCGGCCCGAAGAAGGCGCGGTGCCGCTGGTGGTGCTGCAGGGCGGGGCGGGGGGGCTCGCGTTCACGCCCGGCGGGGCTGCCAGCCACTACATGATCGCGCCGACGCTGCTGGCAGCGATGGGGTACGACCGCGATGCCGTGCGCGCGCGCAGCGGCGGGGCGCTCGACGAACGATCGCGCGATCCGGCGACCTTCAACTACCTCTACAATGCGCGGCTCAACCGCGAGCCGCGCTGGCGCGAGGTCGATCCCGCGGCGCTGGCCCCGGTCCCCGACGACCCGGAGACGGGGAGGCCATTCTGATCGCCGGCGTCTTTCCTGCCGCGCCGCTCCGTGACACAAGGCAGCCGCAAGTTTCGCGGGTCCGGCAACGCGCGTTTTCTGCCGCGGGTCCGCGTTCCAACTGTTCCATCCAATAGGGAGAGCCGAGATGGTTTCCAAATTCACTTCTACCGCGCTGGCGGCGCTGGCCGTGGCCACCGCAGCGCCAGCCCAGGCGAACGACCTGCGCGAGACGCTGGCGGCCGATATGCCCGAGCTGATGGAACTCTATCGCGACCTGCATGCGAACCCCGAACTCAGCTTCGAGGAGCACGAGACCGCGGCCAAGCTGGCCGCGCGGATGCGCGTGCTGGGTTTCGAAGTGACCGAGGGTGTCGGACGCACGGGCGTGGTCTCGGTGATGCGCAATGGCGATGGGCCGACCGTCCTGCTGCGCGCCGACATGGACGGCCTCCCGGTGGTCGAGCAGACCGGGCTGCCCTATGCCTCGACGCAGACTGCCACGCCCGCCAGCGGCGTGACCACCGGCGTGATGCATGCCTGCGGCCACGACACGCACATGGCGGGCTTCATCGGTGCCGCGCGCCTGCTGGTCGATCACAAGGACCAGTGGCAGGGCACGCTGGTGATGGTGCTGCAACCTGCGGAGGAGATCGGCCTCGGCGCGCTCGCGATGCTCGATGACGGGCTTTATACCAAGTTCCCCAAGCCCGATTACGCGCTGGCATTCCACGATGCCGCCGCGCCCGCCCCGGCGGGGACCATCGGCTACACGCCCGGCTATGCACTGGCCAATGTCGACAGCGTCGACATCACGGTGAAGGGCATCGGCGGGCACGGTGCCTATCCGCACACCACGGTCGATCCGGTGGTGCTGGCCAGCGCGATCGTGATGAAGCTGCAGACGGTGGTCAGCCGCAGTTCCTCGCCGCTCGATCCCGCCGTGATCACCGTGGGCAGCTTCCATGCCGGGGCCAAGCACAACATTATCAGCGACGAAGCGAAATTGCAGCTGACGGTGCGCAGCTATTCGGACGAGAGCCGCCAGCTGCTGCTCGACGGGATCCGGCGCGTGGCGCGCGGCGAGGCGATCACGGCCGGACTGCCCGAGACCCTGATGCCCGAAATCACCGTCGAGGACCCCTATACGCCGTCGACCTTCAATGATCCCGATTTCAGCGAGAGCATCGCGGCGGGTTTCCGGCAGCGGTTCGGCGATGAGCGGGTCATGGAATGGCCGGCGGTCATGGGCGGCGAGGATTTCAGCCAGTTCCGCCGGGCCGCGCCAGAGGACGTCAAATCGATGATCTTCTGGATCAGCGGAACGCCGCAACCGCTGCTCGACAGGCTCGAAGAGGACGGTACCCCGCTGCCTTCGCTGCATTCGCCCTTCTGGGCGCCCGATGCGGAGAAGGTGATTGCGACCGGTGCCGAGGCGCTCGCATCGGCGGCGATCAGGCTGATGCCGAACGAGGGAAGCTGACGCCCGATAAAAGTGTGGCCGCCGGAGCGTTTGGGGTCGCTCCGACGGCCGTATTCTCCTCCCCAGGAGAACTGTTGATCGGGTCTAGTCTTCCGCGGGCACGTAGGTCCCGAGACGGTGGTGCAGGGCGTTGATCCGGGCCAGCTCCTCGCGGTCGTCGGTGGCGCGGGCGTAATGCGTCAGCGCCGTCCGCAGGAGGCGGAAGTCCGCCGTCGAGAAGAGCGCCCGGGCGCGGCCCGGTTCGGTCTTCGGAGTGTCGTCTGCCATAGTCGTCATCCTTCCTCTCCTTAGGCGGCTGCGAACTGGTTCATCGTGTTGTCCTTGCCGCCGGCCTTGAGGGCCGCTTCACCGGCGAAGTATTCCTTGTGATCGTCGCCGACGTCCGAACCAGCCATGTTCTGGTGCTTCACGCAAGCGATACCCTGACGGATTTCTTCGCGCTGCACGTTCTTGACGTAGCCGAGCATCGCCTGTTCCCCGAAATATTCTTTGGCGAGGTTGTCGGTGCTCAGCGCAGCCGTGTGGTAGGTCGGCAGCGTGATCAGGTGATGGAAGATGCCGGCGCGCTTCGAACCATCGGCCTGGAAGGTGCGGATCTTCTCGTCGGCTTCGGCGGCAAGGTCGGTGCCGTCGTAATCGACGCTCATCAGCCGGTCGCGGTCATAGGCGGAGACGTCCTTGCCCGCTTCGGCCCAGGCATCATAGACCTGCTGGCGGAAGTTGAGCGTCCAGTTGAAGCTGGGCGAGTTGTTGTACACCAGCTTGGCGTTGGGGACGACTTCGCGGACCCGGTCGACCATGCCGGCGATCTGCTCGACATGCGGCTTCTCGGTTTCGATCCACAGCAGGTCGGCCCCTGCTTCCAGCGCGGTGATGCAGTCGAGCACGCAGCGGTCTTCGCCGGTTCCGGGACGGAACTGGTACAGGTTGCTGGGCAGGCGCTTGGGCGCCAGCAGCTTGCCGTCGCGGCTGATGAAGACCTGGCCGTTCTTGATATCGCCGGCATCGACTTCGTCGCAATCGAGGAAGCTGTTGTACTGGTCGCCGAGGTCGCCGGGTTCCTTCGAATAGGCGATCGACTTGGTAAGGCCGGCGCCCAGGCTGTCGGTGCGGGCGACGATGATGCCTTCGGGAACGCCCAGTTCGAGGAAGGCATAGCGGATCGCGCGAATCTTCTGGTGGAACTCCTCATGCGGCACGGTGACCTTGCCGTCCTGGTGACCGCACTGCTTTTCGTCCGACACCTGGTTCTCGATCTGCAGCGCGCAGGCACCGGCTTCGATCATCTTCTTGGCGAGCAGATAGGTCGCCTCGGCATTGCCGAAACCGGCGTCGATATCGGCGATGATCGGCACGACGTGCGTCTCGTGGTCGTCGATGGCCTTCTGCAGGCGCTGTGCTTCCACCTGGTCGCCGGCATCGCGGGCCGCGTCGAGATCGCGGAACATCATGCCCAGTTCGCGGGCATCGGCCTGCTTGAGGAAGGTGTAGAGTTCCCCGATCAGATTGGGGACCGAGGTCTTTTCATGCATCGACTGGTCGGGCAGCGGGCCGAATTCGCTGCGCAGCGCGGCAACCATCCAGCCCGAGAGATAGAGGTAGCGGCGCTTGGTGTTGCCGAAATGCTTCTTGATCGAGATCATCTTCTGCTGCGCGATGAAGCCGTGCCACGTACCGAGCGACTGGGTGTAGTTGGCCGGGTCGCGGTCGTAGGCTTCCATGTCTTCGCGCATGATCTTCGCGGTGTAGCGGGCAATGTCGAGACCCGTGCGGAAGCGGTTCTGGACGACCATGCGCGCGGCGCTTTCGCCATCGATGGCGCCCCAGGGCGCGCCATTGGCGGCGATGGTCTGGTTCATTTCTTCGATCCGGTCCGAATAGCTCACGGGGGAACTCCTTATTGGTCTGATTTCGGAGACCCTGATGGCCCGATAGCCCGACCGATGACAGGAAAATTTACAAATTATCTTGTCTATCGCGTCCCTGCGCCGCTAACGGGCCTGTAAAGTTGTAAAGAAAGTGACACCGTGACCGAGGAATCGCTTTTCGCCGGCCCGGCTATCCGGCGGCTTCGTAAGCGCGAGGGCCTGACGCAGGCGGCCGCCGCCAAACGGCTCGATATCTCGCCCAGCTACCTAAACCTGATTGAGCGCAACCAGCGCCCCGTCAGCGCGCGGGTGATGATGCAGTTGGTCTCGCAGTTCGATTTCGATCCCCGCTCGCTCCGCGGCGACGAGGCTATCGGAGGCGTCGAGGGCCTCATCCGCCGGTTCGCCGACGAGCGGTTTGCCGATCTCGGGATCGACCGCGATGAAGTGCAGGAATTTCTCGCCGCGTCCCCGCAGCTCGCTTCCGCATTCGCGCGGCTTTACGACAAGGCGGGACCGGCAGGGCTGGAGGCTGACGATCCGCTGTCCGCCTCGCGCCGCGAAATCGAGCGCTGGCGCAACCATTTTGCCGATCTGGACAACGCCGCGGAGGAGCTGGCGGACGAGATGCGCCTGTCGCGCGGGGACATCGGGATCGCCCTGACCGAGCGCCTGCGCGAACGCCACCAGCTGTCCGTACGGATATTGCCGCGCGACATCCTGCCCGGCAGCTTGCGCCGGCTCGATCTGCATGCCCGGCAGATCCAGCTGTCCGAAATGCTCAGCATGCCTTCGCGCAATTTCCAGCTGGCGCTGCAGATCGCGCAACTCGAATTCGCCGACGTCATCGAAGCGGTCGCGCGCGGCGCGCGGTTCGATGACGAGGCGGCCCGGGCGCTGTTCGAACGGCATCTCACCGGCTATGTCGCGGCGGCGCTGATCATGCCCTATGGCCGGTTCCTGCGCGCCTGCGAGGCCACCGGCTACGATCTGCCGGTTCTCGAACGGCGTTTCGCGGTTAGCTTCGAACAGCTTGCCCACCGGCTGACCACGCTCCAGCGGGTGGGCCAGCGCGGGCTGCCCTTCTTCATGATCCGGCTCGACCGGGCCGGCCAGTTTTCCAAGACGATTACCGGTGCCAGCACCGCGCGCTTCGTCGATTCCGCCAGCAGCTGCCCGCTGTGGCACGCGCACCGCGCGTTCGACCGCGCAGGGGAGTTGCAGGTCCAGTTCGTCACCCCCGACAATGCCGCAGACCGCGAAGGTGGCTGGCTGACGATGGCCCGCACGGTGGAGGGCAGCGGTGCGCCGGGCGAAGCGCAATTCGTCGTCGCGCTGGGGATCGAGGCGGTGCTGGCGACCGATCTGGCGCATGCGCGCGGCGTATCGCTGCGCACTGACGATGCGCAGCCGATCGGGCCCGGCTGCGCGCGCTGCCACCGCGAGGGATGCAGCCAGCGGTCCTTGCCGCCGCTGGGCCGCAAGCTGGCCTTCGACCGCACGCGGCGCGGCGTGACCCCGTTCGAATTCGAAGTGGCCTAGCCGCGCGCACAGTCCTGATCGGATCGCTTACAGGCGTGATGTGTAAAGTTTACCGACGGTTCATTCCTGTCTGCTAGTCAAGCATCCCGACACTAACCATTGGTGAGCCGGTTCGGATGATCCGCCTGTTCAAGCATTACATTTCCTACAATGTGGTGCTGCTTTCCCTGATCGACTTCATGCTGCTGCTGCTGGCAGGCGAAGCCGCGTGGCGGCTGCGCGTGATGCAGATCGGCACGGGCGTCGGGGAAGTTTCCGATCGCGCGGTCGAAATCGGGGTTTTCGCCGGAGTCATCTGGCTGGGGATGATCGCGGTGGGCTCCTATGGCCCCGAGGCGCTGCGCTCGATCCGCTTCGCGACTGCCCGGTTGCTGGTGGCGGTCAGCCTGGGCGTGCTCGCCATATCGCTGGTCAATTTCATCCTCCCCGGTTCGGCGCTGTGGCGCTCGGTCCTGCTGTACGCGATGGGGATCGCCATCCTCGTGCTGGTCGCGAACCGGATCCTCGCAAGCCGGATGCTGGGCGCCGAGGCGTTCCGGCGGACGGTGTTGGTGCTGGGCGCAGGCGAACGCGCCAGGCGGCTCGAGCACCTGTCGCACAGGCCCGAAAGCGGCTTCAGGATCGGTGCCTTCGTCGCGATGGGGGAAACCGCGCCGCTGATCGCCACCGCCGTGCAGCGCGAATCGATTTCCGATCTCGGCCGGTTCGCCGACCGCGTCGGTGCGACCGAGGTCGTGCTCGCGCTGCAAGAACGGCGCAATTCGCTGCCGCTGAAAGACCTGCTGCGCGTCAAGACGCAGGGCGTCCACGTCAACGACTTCTCCAGCTTTCTCGAACGTGAGCTGGGACGGGTGGATCTCGACACGCTCAACCCCAGCTGGCTGATTTTCTCCGACGGGTTTTCCGCCGGCCGGCGCTTGTCGAGCATCGGCAAGCGGACGTTCGATATCGTTGCCAGCCTGCTGCTGCTGATCGTCGGTCTGCCGCTGATCGGTATCTTTGCGGTGCTGGTAAAGCTGGAAACCGGCGGCCCGGCATTCTTCCGCCAGAAGCGCGTCGGCCTCTACGGCCAGACCTTCACGCTGATAAAGCTGCGCTCGATGCGCTTCGATGCCGAAGCGAACGGGGCGCAATGGGCGGAGAAGGGCGATCCGCGGGTGACGCGGGTCGGACGGGTGATCCGGACCGTGCGCATCGACGAACTGCCGCAGGCCTGGAGCGTGCTCAAGGGCGAGATGAGTTTCGTCGGCCCGCGGCCCGAAGTGCCCGCCTTCGTCTCCGAACTGGAAAAGGCGCTGCCCTATTATGCGGAGCGCCATGTGGTGAAGCCGGGCATCACCGGCTGGGCGCAGATCAACTACCCCTATGGCGCCAACACCGAAGACGCGCGCCACAAGCTCGAATACGATCTCTATTACGCCAAGAATTACACGCCGTTTCTCGACCTTTTGATCCTGTTGCAGACGGCGCGGGTCATTCTCTGGCCGGACGGTGCGCGATGATGGGTCTCGTCGGCAGCCTGTCCTATGTCGCCTACACGATCGGGGCGATCGTCTGCGCGCTTGCGGCGATCTGGATCGGTCGCAAGAGCGATCCCGCGCGCGGCGACCGCACACCCGCGATCGTCGCTGTGGCGCTGACCGCCAACTGGTGCTTCGCCGCGGCCAGCTTCGAGCCGGGCCGGCCGATCGTCGAGCTCACCGAGATCGCCCGCAATCTCGCGTGGCTGTTCGTCCTGTTCCGCCTGTTCAGCAACGATGGCCGCGACGAGACCTTGCGGCTGGTGCGACCGGTGGTGGTCGCGCTGGTGCTGGTCGAGGTCATGCAATTCCTCTTGCTGCTCATCGCCCGGCGCTATGCGGTCACGCCCGAGCTTGCGCTGCTGACATTCGATACCGCGGCGCTGTTCCGCGTGATGGTGGCGGTCGGCGCGCTGGTGCTGCTGCACAATCTCTATGCCGGTGCCGCCGCGACCTCGCGCGAGATCCTGCGATGGAGCGTTGCTGCCCTGGCGGGGCTGTGGGCCTTCGACCTCAACTATTTCACCATCGCCTACATCATGGGATCGCCGCCGGGCGAGCTGGCCGTCCTGCGCGGACTGGCGGCAGCCATCTTCGCCGTGCCCTTCGCAATCGGCTTCACGCGCAATTCTTCCGAACTCGCCTTCAGCCCGTCGCGCGCGGTCACCTTCCGCTTCCTCTCGCTGCTGCTGATCGGGGGGTATCTTGCAGTGATGCTGGGCATCGCGCGCTGGCTCAACATGCTCAGCGGCGATCTGGCCCGGCTGACACAGGTAGGCCTGATCATCGCGGCGGGTGCGCTGGCGTTGATCTGGCTGCCTTCGGACCGCCTGCGCGGCTGGTTGCGGGTCACCGCGGTCAAACACCTGTTCAAGCACCGGTACGACTACCGCACCGAGTGGATCCGCTTTACCGACACGATCGGCACCACCGGGTTCGACAACATCACCCTGCAGGAGCGTACGGTCAAAGCGCTGGCCGATATCACCGACAGCCCGTCTGGCCTGCTGCTGGTGCCGGGCGATGAGGGGGACCTCGAACTCGCGGCCAACTGGCGCTGGCCGGGACGCAACCTGCCCACCACTGCAGCCCCCGAGGCGCTGGCGAAACTGCTCGAGGACAGCGAGCTGATCCTCGATTTCGACGAACTGCGGGCGGGCATCGACCATCACGGCGAACTGGCGCATATTCCGCAGTGGCTGCGGCACGACCGATCGGCGTGGGCGGCCGTCCCGCTGATGCATTTCGACCGCCTCGTCGGCCTCGTCATCCTCGCGCGGCCGCTGGTGGCGCGCAAGCTCGATTGGGAAGACTTCGACCTCCTCGCGGTCGTGGGACGCCAGCTGGCCAGCTATCTCGCTGAACAGGCCAGCCAGACCGCCCTGCTCGAGGCGGGCCGGTTCGAAGAATTCAACCATCGCATGGCCTTCGTCATGCACGACATCAAGAACCTCTCCAGCCAGATGTCGCTGCTGCTGCGCAATGCGGAGAAGCATGCCGACAAGCCAGAGTTCCGCGAGGACATGCTCGTCACGCTGCGCAACAGCGCCGACAAGCTCAACGCGCTACTCAGCCGGCTGGGCCGCTATGGTGGGGGGACGTCTGAAGCGGTCCGCCGCTTCGATCTGGCAGTCGCTGCGCGGCGCACGGTTGAGCAGCTGAGCCAGTTTCACCCGGTCGCCGTCCTGCGGTCCGAGCCGGTCGCCGTCGAAGGCAATCCCGAAGCCTTCGACCAAGCGCTGGTCCATCTGGTCCAGAACGCGATCGATGCCAGCGATACCAACAGTTCGGTGATGGTCGAGGTGTATAGCGACGGCATGTCGGGCAAGGTCACCGTGATCGACAACGGCCATGGCATGTCGCCGCAATTCATTCGCAACAGCCTGTTCAAGCCGTTCGTGTCTTCGAAGAACGGCGGGTTCGGGATCGGTGCCTTCGAAGCGCGCGAACTGATCCGTTCGATGGGCGGCAGGGTCGACGTCGAATCGCGCGAAGGGCTCGGCACCCGCTTTACGATCAGCCTGCCGATACAGGCGGCCAGTTCGCTGATCAGGCGCAGCAATTCCGCAGACAACAACGAGGTCGCATAATGGCGGAAACAAAGCCGAAACTGCTCATCGTCGAGGATGACGAAGGGCTCCAGGCACAGCTCAAATGGGCCTATGAGGATTTCGACGTGATCCTGGCGGACACGCGAGAAACCGCCGTGGCAGCGGTGCGGGCGGAAGAACCCGCGGTGGTCACGCTCGATCTCGGCCTGCCGCCGGATCCCGACGGGACCAGCGAAGGGTTCGCGGTGCTCGAGGCGATCATGGCGATCAAGCCCGATACGAAGGTGATCGTCGCCTCGGGCCACGGCGCGCGCGAAAGCGCGCTGCGCGCGGTCGAGGAAGGCGCCTACGATTTCTACCAGAAGCCGGTCGATATCGACACGCTCGGGCTGATCGTCCAGCGCGCCTACCGGCTGCACCAGATAGAGAGCGAAAACCGCCGTCTGGCCGAACAGATCGGTGACGAGCGCACAGTGCTCGGTTCGATGATCACGGCCGCGCCCGAAATGGCCAAGGTCGCGCGCACCATCGAACGGGTGGCGCCGACCAATGTGTCGGTGATGCTGCTCGGCGCGAGCGGTACGGGCAAGGAACTGCTGGCGCGCGGCGTCCACGATTGCAGCGTTCGCAAGGACGGTTCCTTCGTCGCGATCAATTGCGCGGCAATCCCGGAAAACCTGCTCGAAAGCGAGCTGTTCGGGCACGAGAAGGGCGCCTTTACCGGCGCGGTGAAGACGACGCCGGGCAAGATCGAACTGGCCGATGGGGGCACGCTGTTCCTCGACGAAGTGGGCGATATTCCCTTGCCCTTGCAGGTCAAACTGCTGCGCTTCCTGCAGGAACGCACGATCGAACGCGTCGGGGGCCGCAAGGCTATTTCGGTCGACACGCGGATCGTCTGCGCAACGCACCAGGATTTGGAGGCGATGATCGGCGCGGGCACCTTCCGCGAAGACCTGTTCTATCGGCTTGCCGAAATCGTGGTGAAGGTGCCTCCGCTGTCCGACCGGCCCGGCGATGCGGTGCTGCTGGCGAAGCATTTCCTGACCCGGCTGGCGAAGGAAATGAACCCGCAGGTCAAGGGGTTCGCGCCCGATGCGCTCGCCGCGATCGACAGCTGGGCCTGGCCGGGGAATGTCCGCGAGCTGGAGAACCGCGTGAAGCGCGCGGTGATCATGGCTGACGGCAAGCTCGTGACCGCCGAAGATCTCGACCTGACGCAAAGCGCGGCAGACGGCGCGGATATCGCGCTCAACCTGAAGGCGGCGCGCGAACAGGCTGATCGCCGGATGATCCGCCAAGCGCTGGCGCGCAGCGAGGGCAACATCTCGAACACCGCCAAGCTGCTGGGGATCAGCCGGCCGACGCTGTACGACCTGCTCAAGCAGTATGATCTGCACGCGTGACCTGGCGCTCCTGGCGGGACTGGTCCTGGCAGCGCCGGGCCTTGCCGCCTGCGATGGCTCGGTGGAGGATCCGTCCGGCACGGGCGCTGCTGCGCCAACCCAGCCTGCGCAGCAGCGGGCCGACATCGCGGCAATGCACGGCGAACGGGCATTGCTCGCAGGCGACCTCGCGCTGGCACGCGCCTGGCTCGAGCCGGGCGAGTTTTCTGCGGAGACCCGCGCCGAGGGGTTCCGGAGCCTCGGCCGGCTCGAAATGGCGCAGGGGAACCTCCCGGCTGCCGGCGCGGCTTTCGACCAGTCCTATCGCGCCGATCCCGCCAATGCGGGACTGTGGGTCGATATCGGCCGGCTGCGCTATGCCGGCGGCGAACAGGCGCAGGCACTCGAGGCGGTGGAACGCGCGCTGGCAATCGATCCCGCGCATGCCGACGCGCTGCGCTTTCGCGGCCAGCTGGCCCGCGATGCGCAGGGCCTTGCAACCGGTGCGGAGTGGTTTGCCCGTGCGCTGGAGCTGCACCCGCAGAACCGGGAACTGCGGCTCGATCTCGCCGCAACGCTGAGCGATGCGGGGCGCGCGCAAGACGCGCTGGCGGTTCTGCGGGGCGGGGACGGGACTGCCGCGGCGGCGCCCCGGGGACTGTTCGTCCAGGCGGTCATTGCCGCGCGGGGCGGCGATGTCGCGCTGGCCCGCGATCTGCTGGAACGCTCGGGTCTGGCGAAGGACGGGGTCGCTTCGGCGCAGTTGCTGTCGGCGCTGATTGACCTGCAGCAGGAAAACTACGCGATCGCCGCCGTGACGCTCGATCGGCTGTATTCCCGCCAACCCGACAATCGCCGGATCCGCGATCTGCTGGCCTTTGCCCTGTCGCGCAGCGCTGGCGAGCGCGAGCTGGTCCGCCGGTTTGCCGGTATCGTGGCCGACGATCCCGCATGGGCCTATCTGCGCACATTGGTCGGCCGCGCTTACGAGGCGCTGGGCGACCGCGCCGACGCTGCGCGGTTCCTCGATCAGCCGGCGATTGCATCGGGCCAGCTGACCGCGCTGCCGAGCCTTTCGCCGGTACGGATTGCGCCGACGTCGCAAGCGACCGGGGCACTGCAGCTCAGGGATCAGGTGCGCCATGCCATCGTCGCGGGCGACCGTGAGGCGGCAGTGACGCGCGCAGCCGAACTGGCGCGCCGCTTTCCCGGCTCGGCCGATGCGCAGGCGGTTCTGGGCGATGCAAGCTTTGCCGTGGGGGACAAGCCCGCCGCGCGCGCCGCCTATGGTCGCGCCGCCCGGATCCGCCTGGGGTGGCCGCTCGCTCTGCGGCTGGCGCGAGCGCAGGACGATGTGCCACGCGCGCAGCGGATGCTCGCCGACTATGTCCGGCAGAACCCGATGAACGGCGAGGCGGCGGCTGCACTGGCCGACAGCTACGCCGCGCAAGGCGATTGGCCGCGCGCGGTCGGCCTGCTCGATCACGCGCTCGATCTCGGCATGGGCCGCGTGCCGTGGGTGCTCGCCGCGCGCAGCGTCGGGGCGCGGCAGCTGGGCGACGCGGAGGAGGCAATGAGCTATGCGCTCGCCGCGCATGAACTCGAACCGATGAACCCGCTGGCGATCTCCGCGCTGCTTGCAGCCATGCCCGATGACGGGAGCGCCGCCCGCGCCGAATTGGAAGCCAAGCTGCGCTCGCTCCAATCGCGCTGACCCGCTCGACAAGCGTTTCGCCGGCAGGCAGGGCAGGGCGATGAGTTTCAGAACCGTATTGACCGACCCGATGCTGCGCATGCTGGTGGCGGCGATCGCCGTCGCTGCGCTGCTGCCCGCCACCGGTGATGCGCGCGGCTGGGCGCAGATGGTGGCAAATGCCGCGATTTTCGTTCTCTTCCTGCTCAACGGCATGCGGATTGCCCGGCGAGATATCGTCGCCGGTTTCGCGAACTGGCGTTTCCTCGTCCCGCTGGTGTTGTGGGTGTTCGGGGCGATGGCGCTGGTCGGGCTGGCGCTCGCCTCGATCGGGCAGGGATTACTGGCGCCGGCGGTCGCGTTGGGGTTCCTGTATCTGGGAACGCTGCCTTCCACCGTTCAATCGGCAACCTCTTACAGCTCGCTTGCTGGGGGCAATGTGGCGCTATCGGTCGTCGGCGCGGCACTGCTCAACATCCTGGGCGTGTTCGTCACGGTGCCGCTGTTTCTCGCGCTGGGCGGCAGCGGCAGCGGGGCGGTGGGGATGGAAGTGATCGGCAAGATCATGCTGCTGCTGATCCTGCCCTTCGCCATCGGGCAGGCCGTGCAGGGCTTTACCTCGGGCTTCATCGCGCAGCACAAGCCGAAGATCGCCTGGATCGACCGCTTCGC
>Ga0098074_1000151_pt1 | contig 61857 bp, 36 predicted proteins | sample 32_taG_FD_75064 | JGI IMG/M metagenome (GOLD analysis project Ga0098074, IMG submission 75064) | Marine viral communities from the Gulf of Mexico - 32_GoM_OMZ_CsCl metaG | ecosystem: Environmental > Aquatic > Marine > Oceanic | place: Atlantic Ocean: Gulf of Mexico | collected 2015-07-12 | reverse complement strand
TTAGCTAAAGATCTTGATAAATATTTTAGTGGTTCTGCACGTAGAACATTATTTAAATTTTCTGAAGCTGAAGATTGGGATACCGGAACAGTTCCAGTACCAGGTGCAATAGCTATTTGGAAACTTGTAAAAGGAGGTAAAGATAAATGGCAAGGACATGCAGGTATTGTAGTAGAAGTGCATGATAGTTATATGGATACTGTAGAAGGTAATACTAATTCTGGAGGCTCTAGAGAAGGAGATGTTGTTGCATTAAAAGCACGTAAATATAATTTCTCTGTACAAAATGGACTTGCTTTAGAAGGGTTTGTATATCCTAAAAATATTAAACCTCCTGTTCCTTTTAAAAATAAATCGGAAGGAGATGCCTTTAGAAAATGGGTTAATGATAGACACCCTATATATGCTAAAGAAATAGATTTAGATAGAAAAGGATCATACTTTAATTCATTTATAACTAAGGCGTATAAAAAATATAAAGAAGAATATTTAAACTAAACTATAATCAAAATGTCAATACTAAATTTAAATAACTGGTTCAACTCTTTTATTCCTAAAAATAAAAGATCAAAAACATTAGAAGATAATGATATCATAGCCTTTGGTAGAAAAAATGAAAAATCATTTAATGGATATACACCTGTGGGTATAACAGCTACTGATTTAATAGAACAATTTAAAGCATCTATTATTTTACCAGAAGAAGCTAAAGAATCAATTTATCTTGTAACTGGAGGAAGCGGTACTGGTAGTCCAGATTCATTAACTAAGATTTTGTTGTCTGGAGATGATGTTTGGGATTTTAATTTAATACAATCAGGTGCTTACAAAAGCGTAGAATGTGCTTATACAGGTACAGGAACAGTTATTGAAAATAGTGGTAAAACATCTTTATCTCCTTATGGAGAAAGCTTAACTCACAATGAATCATTTAGTGGATTTGTAGCATTTACTCAAAGTGTAGAAATGATGACAGCAGGTTCTGAAGGAGGTGGTACTACAATTCTAAATATATATGGATTGGCAGATGGTGGAGGTACACTAATAGAAGTTAGACCACAAGTTACAAGAAATGAGGCATTGTTAAGTGTTTACTTAGTAACTATAACTTATAAGACTCAATAATTACTTTTCTCTATCAAAAATTTAAAGAATAGCTCCTTTATTGGAGCTATTTTTGTTTACTTAAATTGTTTAAGTTTAAACTTTTATTGTATATTTGCTTAAACCAAAAAAATTAATGACATGATAGAAGAAAATGAAGTGTTAGACTCAGAGTTAACACCTGAAGAATTAGAAGCTAAGAAAAAAGAAATGCTTCAATTTTACAAACAATCAATGCCTTATTTAAAAGCACAATTATCATATGAGCAAATGCTATTTGAAATTGATGAGATTCGATTTAAAAGAACTCAGATTCAAATGCAATATGCAATGATGATGAACCCTCCAGAAATTCCAGATCAAGAAGAAGGTTCAGATGCAGACATTGATACTAAAAAAAGAAAACTTAAAAAGACCTAAAAATGGCCATTGTTAAAAAGGTAGAAAAACGTGTGGTTTTACCTAAATGGGACTTAGTTAAGTATCAGATATTAACTCACTGTTATATTCATCGTATAACAGTGAGTAACTCTGATTTAGAATGTTTAACATTACTTAGTATAAACGGACCAACAGAGTTAACTGACTTTTGTTATGATGCATCAGAAGAGTATAATATTTTTAAGTCTTCTCAAACTGTACGAAATTCAGTTAATAAGTGTGAAAAAAGAAATTTAGTAAACAAAGATCCTAAGAACAAAAAAGTTATCATGATTAGTAATCAGATAAATGTTCAAACAGAAGGATCAGTATTGCTTGATTATAAATTTTTAGCAAAATGATTCCATATAAATATAATAAGTTATACACGTTAATCTCAGAAGAACTAAATGTAAAAGAAGATCTTGTTGATGACTTTATTAACTTTTATTATAAAGAAGTAAGGTCAACATTATCTGATTTAAATCATACAAAAGTTAACATAGATGGTTTAGGGGTATTTAGTATAAAGCCTAGATCAGTTGACAAACTTATTAATAGGTATCAGAAAACAATTGATAATTCTAATAACTATAGTTTTAAATCTTACTTTAACAAGAAACAATTAGAATCAAAGCTTGATGACTTATACAACATTCAAGAAAAGATTAGAAAAGAAAAAGAAGATAGAAAAAATTTTTTAAGTGAAAAGTATAAAAAAGATATGGACTAATAGAAAACAAATTTTTGAAGGAATCAAAAATTATTTATTTAGAAGACGTGAGATTGAAGAGATATCTCGTCAAAGAATGAATATTTGTATGAATTGTCCAGAAATAGATCATGAAGGAACTAAGTGTGCTGCTCCTGGTACTCAGCCATGTTGTGGTTCCTGTGGTTGTAGTTTAGCCTTTAAGACAAGATCAATTGATGAAGATAATGATTGTCCAATGGGATATTGGAATAATGATGAAATGATAGATAATGAGCATTATATTTACTGAAGAAGATCATAGTTATCAAAGTATAGATAAAGATGATATAAAATGGGTTAGTGTAACAAGTTTAGTATCCAAGTTCAAGGAACCTTTTGATGCTATGGAAATTGCTAAAAGTGTTACTAAAAAGAAAAGATCTAAATGGTATGGTTTAGATCCTAAAAAAATTGTAGAAATTTGGAATAATGAAGGTACTAGAGCTACTACTTTAGGTACCTTTTATCACAATCAAAGAGAAAGTGATTTGTGTGCTCTAAATTCTATGGAAAAAGAGGGATTTATAATACCTGTAATCTCACCAATATCTGAAGGTGAAGGTGTAAAAATAGCCCCTAATCAAAAACTAGAGGACGGCATATATCCAGAACATATGGTTTATTTAAAATCTGCTGGTATATGTGGTCAATCAGATTTAGTTGAAGTAGTTAATGGTAAGATAAATATTATTGATTATAAGACTAATAAAGAAATCAAGATGGAAAGTTATAAAAACTGGGAAGGTATTTCAAAAAAAATGCTACCTCCTGTACAACATCTTGATGATTGTAATTTTTATCACTATGCACTGCAGCTAAGTATTTATATGTATATTATGTTAAAGCATAATAGAAAGTATAAGCCAGGAAATATATATATCCATCATGTTTTATTTGAACAAGATGGAGAAGATCAATATGGTTATCCTATAATGAAATATAATAATTTAGGTGATCCTATTGTTAAAAAGGTTGTAGAAATTCCGGTACCTTATTTAAAAGAAGAAGTCATATCTATAATTAACTGGCTTCATGATAATGTTTAAAAATAAAAAACTATGGCATTTACTAATAAACTTGATACTAATATAATTACTCCACTTCCTGATAGTGCTAATCCAGGAAGATTTTTATATGTCGCATCTACAGCTACTATTGAATTGGATAAAGTAAAATTATACTATGAATTTGTAGACTTTAATACTGGAGCTGTTTCTTCATCATATTCTATTGTAATATTAGAAAGTGGTGGATCCCATATTATAGATGAAACATATTCGACTATTGATGGTATTTTAAATCCTTGATTATGATTGTAAGATTGTTTGATGTTCAAAACGAAAAGGTAATTCCTACTGAGCATTGCTATACTTTAAAATCTTTAAAGGATATAATGGATAATTATCCTAAAGAGTATCTAGAGATATATCAATATCTTTTTTATATGACGTGCCCTAACCCAGATATGAATCCTTTTTTTCATACACCAGAGGTTGATAAAGAAGACATTATACTTAATGAAATCAATGCCGAGTTTGATCCAGAAGATAAAGATATATTTACAGCATTACAATTTTGTCAAAAAATGTATGAGACACCAACTTCTAGAGCATATGATGGTATTAAAAAAGCTTTAGATAGAATTGGTAAGTATATGGGTAATGTTCAGATTACAGATGGTAAAGATGGAAATATTAACCAGGTAAGAGCTATGGCCAAAGATTTTGAAGCAATTAGACAATCTTTTAAAGGAGCTTATAAAGACTTACAAGATGAACAACAAAGTCATGTTCGAGGTGGTCAAGGACTTTCTTATGATCAACAATGAGTGAAGTTTGGCAAGACATACCAACCTGGGATAATGGTGAGTGGACCAACACATCTTTTGAAACAAAAGAAGAGTTTATTAAATATATTGAACTAGATCTTTTTAAAGAACCTGGTCAGTATAATTTTAATAAAGATTCTCTTAATTTTAGAGAACAAGCTCAAAAGTTTGAAGAAACTAATGTTTATTGCACAGCTCCTTTTAAATCTAAAGATTTTATTAAGTACTGGGATGCAGAAAAACGTAAGTGTAGAAAAGGTGTAATATTTAAGTCAAAAGATGTAGAGTGGTATATAACTAGAGACTATTATATGTGGCTTAACTTTTTACCTATATATGATAAAGAAAGATCTAAGTTTGGATTTGCTAAAATTAGAGATGCTCAATATCATATGGCATTGTATGAGCTTGCTGCTGAGCTTAATAATAAACATGTTGCTATACTTAAGAAACGTCAGATAGCATCTTCATACTTTCATGCTGCAAAACTAATTAATCAAGTTTGGTTTGAGGAAGGACCTACTTGTAAGATAGGAGCAAGTCTAAAAGATTATATTAATGAGAAAGGTACTTGGAAATTTTTTGATGAATATGGTGCTTTTTTAAATGAGCATACTGCTTGGTATAGACCTTTTAATCCACAAAAGATCATGATGTGGCAGCAAAAGATTGAAGTACGTAAGGGTAATAGAAAACAAGAAGTAGGTCTCAAAGGAACTATACAAGGCATGTCATTTGAAAAAGATCCTACAAATGGTGTAGGGGGTCCTTGTAAATATTTTTTTCATGAAGAGGCCGGTATTGCACCAAAGATGGATCAGACATACGAATATATTAGACCTGCAATGAAATCAGGATTTGTATATACTGGTGTATTTATTGCTGCAGGATCTGTGGGTGATTTAGATCAATGTCAACCTTTAAAAGAAATGATATTAAATCCAGATGCTAATGATATATACTCTGTAGAAACTAACCTTATAGATAAAAAAGGTACTATAGGAATATCAGGACTTTTTATTCCTGAACAATGGTCAATGCCTCCGTATATAGATGAGTATGGTAACTCACTTGTAGAAGATTCTTTAAAAGCTTTAGATGAACAATTTACAGAATGGAAAAAGAAATTAAGACCTGATCAGTACCAATTAAGAATATCTCAGCATCCTAGAAATATAGAAGAGGCATTTGCTTTTAGAAAAGAATCAGTTTTCCCTCAACATTTATTAGCAGCTCAACAAAAAAGAATAGAAGAAAAAGAGTACGGCTATGAGTACTTAGATATTTTTAGAAATGAGAAAGGTAAACCGAATTTTAAGGAGACAAATAAGTCTCCTATAATGGAATTTCCAGTATCTAAGAAAACTGAAGATAAAACCGGATGTCTTGTTGTTTGGGAAAGACCTGTAAAAGACCCTTCATTTGGAATGTATTATGCATCTATTGACCCCGTATCAGAAGGTAAGACCACTACTTCAGAATCATTATGTTCAATATATGTAATGAAAGCTCCAATAGAAGTTACAAAAGTTACAGGAACTGAGACAGAGACTTACTTTGAAAGAGATAAAATTGTTGCTGCCTGGTGTGGGAGATTTGATGATATTAAAAAAACTCACGAAAGGCTAGAACTTATTATTGAAATGTATAATGCGTGGACAGTTATAGAAAATAACATATCTCTGTTTATTCAATATATGATATCTAGGAAAAAACAAAAATATCTAGTACCAAAAGATCAAATAGTTTTTCTTAAAGAAGCTAATGCAAATAGAAGTGTATACCAGGAATATGGCTGGAGAAACACAGGAACCTTATTTAAATCTCATCTTATAAGTTATGCAATAGAATATACAAGAGAAGAGATTGATACAGAAACTAAGACTGATGGTGAGGTGGTTAAAACTTATTATGGTATAGAGCGTATACCTGATATCATGCTTATTAAAGAAATGCAAAATTATCAAGAGGGTGTCAATGTTGACCGGTTGGTATCTTTTTGTGCATTAGTTGCGTTTATGAGAATACAAGAATCTAATAGAGGATTTGCCAAAAGAACTATATTAGATGACCAGGCTAAAAAGTTGCAAAAGTCTGATAATTTATTTAAATTAAATAGTAGTCCCTTTCGTAATATTGGCAACAAAAGGACTAAGATTGGAGGAAAGAGTTATAAACGTTCTCCTTTCAAACATTTTAAGTAGAACATGAAAGTATATAATGCATTACAGCTTAAGAACGGAGCTAAGGTAGAACACAATAGACTAGGTAGTATAACACAACCTTTACAGTTCATACCTAATAAAGATAAAGATCAAGAATGGGCTGCTTGGAATCTTGACTGGTTAGAGTGGAATGGTCTTAAACAAATCCGTAGAAATGCTCGTAGGTTAATGAAGAACTACAAGCTTGCCAAAGGGATCATTGATCGTACAGATTATATTGTAGAAGAAGATAATGAGTATAAAGATATTATTGAAACTTTAATTCAAGAAGATGAATCAGCACTTGAGTTAAAATTCTATCCTATTATACCTAATGTAATTAATGTGCTTGTTGCAGAGTTTGCAAAAAGATCTACTAAACTTACATATCGTGCTGTTGATGAATTTTCTTATAACGAAATGTTAGAAGAAAAACGTCAGATGATAGAAGACACATTACTAGCTTCAGCTCAAACAAAGATTTTAGCTGCAATGTTAGAACAAGGATTAGATCCTTCATCTGAAGAAGCTCAGCAAGAACTTAATCCTGAAAAATTAAAAACTCTACCTGAAATAGAAGGGTTCTTTAAAAAGGATTATAGATCTATGGTTGAAGAGTGGTCAACTCATCAACATAAAGTAGATGTGGAAAGATTTAGAATGGACGAGCTTGAGGAAAGAGCTTTCCGTGATATGCTTATTACTGATAGAGAGTTTTGGCATATGAAGATGATGGAAGATGATTATGATGTAGAATTATGGAATCCGGTGCTTACATTCTACCACAAGTCACCTAATGCACGTTATATATCACAATCAAATTGGGTTGGTCATACTGATATGATGACTGTTGCAGATGTAATTGATAAGTATGGTTACCTTATGACCGAAGAGCAGTTATCTTCACTTGAAGCAATCTATCCTATCAGATCTGCGGGATATAATATCAAAGGTTATCAAAATGATGGTACTTTTTATGATGGTACTAAGTCTCATGAGTGGAATACTAATATGCCATCCTTAGGATATAGACAATTTACTACTGCAGCTGCCAATAGTATTTTTGATGGTGGTGATATTGTAAATTATATACTTAGTGAAACAGAAGATTATTCTGATCAAGGAGTAGCTTACTTACTTAGGGTTACTCATTCTTATTGGAAATCTCAGAAAAAACTTGGTCATCTTACAAGGGTTTTAGAAAATGGTACTGTTGAGACTGAAATTGTAACAGAAAGTTATAAGGTTACTGATAAACCTATTTATGATACAAGATTGTATAAAAGAAAAAGTTCTGAGAATCTTGTATTTGGTGAACATGTTGATTGGATCTGGATTAACGAAGTTTGGGGTGGTGTCAAAATTGGACCTAATATCCCATCTTTCTGGGGAATGAATAATCCAGGTGGATTTACGCCAATCTATATTGGTATAGATTCTAATAAAATAGGACCTCTTAAATATCAATTTAAAGGTGATAGTTCTATATATGGCTGTAAGCTTCCTGTAGAAGGAGCTGTATTCTCAGATAGAAATACAAAATCAACAGCACTTATTGATCTAATGAAACCATATCAAATTGGATACAATATTGTAAATAATCAGATCTCTGACATATTAGTAGATGAATTAGGTACAGTAATAATGCTTGACCAAAATACTTTACCTAGACACTCGTTAGGTGAAGATTGGGGTAAAGGTAACTATGCAAAAGCATATGTGGCAATGAAGAATTTCCAAATGTTACCTCTAGATACGTCTATTACAAACACAGAAAATGCATTAAACTTTCAACATTTTCAAACTCTAAATCTTGAGCAAACAAATAGATTAATGTCTAGGATACAGTTAGCTAATTACTTTAAGCAGCAGGCATATGAAGTAATTGGTGTTAATCCACAAAGAATGGGTCAGCAATTATCTCAGCAAACAGCAACTGGTGTTGAACAAGCTGTAAATGCATCTTATGCTCAAACAGAAACATTTTTTATTCAGCACTGTGATTACTTAATGCCAAGGGTTCATGAGATGCGTACTGATCTTGCACAGTATTATCATAGTACCAAACCTTCAGTTAGATTAACTTACCTAACTACTGCTGATGAAAAAGTCAATTTTGAAATTAATGGCACTGATCTTTTACTTAGAGATTTAAATATATACTGTTCAACTACAGCAAATCACAGATCTATTCTTGAACAATTAAAGCAATTAGCTGTTAACAATAATACTACAGGAGCTTCAATTTACGATCTTGGTAGAATTATGCAATCTGATTCAGTTGCAGAACTTAATAAAGTTCTTAAGACTTCTGAAGATAAAGTTAACCAGATGAAACAACAAGAACAGCAATCTGCTCAGCAAATGCAGGAACAACAACTTCAAGCTCAAGCTACTGAAGAACAAGCAAAAAGAGATCATCAAGTTGCTGAGAAAGAAAAAGATAGAAGAAAAGACATACTTATTGCTGAAATTAGAGCAGCTGGTTATGGATCTATGATGGATATTAACAAAAATCAACAATCAGATTATGTTGATGCAATGAAAGATATACGTCAAAGTGAACAGTATCAAGATCAAGTCCAATTAGAAAGACAACGTCAAAGTAATGACATGATTAAGAATTCTCAGAAGAATGATATAGAAAGAGAAAAGATTCAAGCTCAAAAAGAGATGAAAGATATGGACTTACAAATAGCTCGTGAAAATAAAAATCAGTATGATAGAAAAGCTAAAACTGAAAGTTCAGATAAAAAGAAAAAATAGTTTAGCTATATATTGCCAAAAACTAGTTTTTAGAAAAAGTCTTATTTTAAATCTTTCAAGTTTATTTATATAAATTTACTTATATTATTAATAAGTATTAAAACCAACAAATATTATGGCAGAGAACCAACAAGAAGAATTAGAAATTCAGGAAACAACATCAGTACAAGAAGAAGAAGTTGATATTGATGCAATGTTTGGAGTAGGTGCTGATAGCATTATGCTACCTGAAGAAGAAAAAAAGAAAACTGTATTTTCAAATAATATTGTAGATACATCGTTCATTGACAGACCGGAGCCAGAGCAAACTACTTCATCTGAAGAGAGTAAAGAAGAATTACCTAAAACAGAGGTTGAAGTTGAGGCTGAAATTGATGAGTTAAATACTCTTATTAGTGAAGAAGAAACTAATGTTAATAAGGGTGGAAGACCTAAGCTTGATAAAAGTGGACTTTTAGATCTTGCAAATAAAATGATCGAAGAAGGCAGTTTAATCCCATTTGATGATGATAAACCATTAGAAGAATATACTGCTCAAGATTATAGAGAGTTATTTGAAGCCAACTTTCAAGAAAGAGAAAACAAAGTTAGGGAATCTACTCCACAAGAGTTTTTTAAAGCTTTACCTCAAGAACTTCAGATTGCTGCTAAATATGTAGCAGATGGAGGTACTGATTTAAAGGGTTTATTTAAAACTTTATCTCATGTAGAAGAAGTTGTAGAACTAGATCCTACAAATGAAAATGACCAAGCTCAAATTGCAAGGCAATATCTTCAAGCTACAAGATTTGGAACTTCTGAAGAAATTGAAGAGCAAATTACAGAATGGGAAGATTTAGATAAACTAGAAACAAAAGCATCTCAGTTTAAACCTAAGCTTGACAAAATGCAAGAATCTATTATTGCTCAAAGATTGAGTGATCAAGAAAATAGAAAAAAGCAACAAGAACAAGCAGCTCAAGTTTATATGGAAGATGTATATAATACTCTGGCTACAGGAGAACTAGATGGTGTAAAGCTTGATAGAAAAATTCAAAGCATGCTTTACTCCGGATTAGTTCAACCAAACTACCCTTCAATGTCAGGTAAACCTACTAATTTGTTAGGTCATCTGCTTGAAAAGTATCAGTTTGTAGAACCAAACCATAGTCTCATTGCAGAGGCACTTTGGTTATTACAGGATCCTAAAGGGTATAAGGAAAAAATTAAAAGTTTAGGTTCAAAAGAAACTACAGAAGAAACTGTAAGAAGTTTAAAGACACAAGAGTCTAGAAAACTTTCTTCATCAGTTCAGGAAGTAGAAGAACCTAAAAAACAAAAAAGAAAAACAATATCGAGAGGACCTAGTAATATGTTCAAACGATTTTAATTAGTAACAAATAATAAATAAATAAAAACAAATGGCTACTCCAGTATTAAACAATGGTATCTTCCTACGTGATACGAAGTATGATGCTTCATCACATGTGGATTCATATCACCTAGTTAATATGCTGAAGGATGCAGAACCTATGGACATGGGGCCAGTTGACCTTTGGGCAATGGCACAGAAAGTAGAAATGCCTCTTTATCAGTTATCAAGCTTTGGTGGTAAGAACATTATTGAGGTTGACAATGCTCGTGGTGAGTATAAATGGCAGACTCCTGTAACTCAGGATCTTCCTTATATCATCGAAGACATTGAACCTGATAATGATCACAAAGGTGTTGATGGTACTACTTTCAAGATCAAAGTTAACTCTCGTGAGTTTGGACATGGTGACATCATTACTTATGATAAGTACAATGGTGTTGAAATGTACATTACACAGGATGATATTCTTCCTGTAGGTGATGGATTCATTTACACTGTTCAGCTTGTGAACAATGACAATTACAAGTTCCTAGAAAACAAATTCTTGGCTAACGGTACTAAACTTTTCAGAAAAGGTTCTGCTAGAGGTGAGTATGGTGAAAGATTCTCTGACATCGTAACTGGTGCAGGTTTCCGTGAATTCTACAACTATGTAGGAGGAGCTGAAGCTCATGTACACTACTCTATTTCATCTCGTGCTGATCTTATGATGAAAGGTGGTATGAATGCAGATGGTACTGTTCCTGTAACTGAGATTTGGAGATGTTTTGATAAAACTATGGATCCTTCTATTTCTTCATTAGAAGATATGGTAAGTGTTCTTGGTAAAGATGCGGTTAAAAGAGCATTTGATAATGGTGATCTTTCTCGTACATTCCTTACTAATATGGAAGCTGCTCACTTGACAAAAGTAGCTACTGATATTGAGACTTATCTAATGTGGGGACACGGAGGTAGACTTCGTCAAGATGGTCCAGATGATCTAAGACTTTCTGTAGGTCTTTGGAAACAGTTGGATAACTCATTTAAAAGAGTATACAACAAAAATAACTTTACACTTGATCTATTCCGTGGAGAACTTTATAACTTCTTCAATGGTAAAGTTGAGTTTGAAGGTCCAGATCCAAACCGTCAGTTGATTGTTCAAACTGGTATGGGTGGAATGAGAATGGTAAATGAGGCTATCAAACGTGAGGCTGTAGCTTCTGGTCTTACTATTCAAGCTGCTGATATCGGTGCTATCACTGGTAAAGGAATGGACTTGAACTTTGGATTTGCTTACACAAGCTACGTTATTCCATTCTTGGCTAACGTTAAGTTTGTACTTAACCCAGCATTTGACAATGTTCATACAAATGATATTGAGAACCCGATCATTGATGGATTCCCATTATCATCTTACTCATTCATTATCTTTGACATCACTGATAACAACAATGACAACATCTTTATGTTGAAACTTGGTTGGGACTCTCAACTTAAGTGGTGGTATCAGAATGGTACAATGGATTACATGGGACGTACTCAAGGATTTGCTTCTACGGGTCAGTTCAATGGATACCGTGTATACATGTCACAAACAATGCCTGCAGTATGGGTGAAAGATCCTACTAAAGTATTGAAGATTGTGATGAGAAACCCTATCACAGGAGGTTCATTCTAATCTCTATCATATATAAGGGGAGGGGGAAAATCCTCCTCCCTTTTTTAATTAAAAAATAACCAACATTATGGATTTAACTATTGTAGAATCAGGTAAAAAAAGAAAAACATCAGTTGCAATTAGACCTTACTTTGACAACTCTGTATCAAACATGGGTCTTGAAGATTATGGCTTAAGCTTATTTGATGGTGTAAAACATTTTGAACAGCTTGCATGCATTGAAAAAAACGGTATTGTAAGATATGTTAGTGGTCTTAATGAGTTTGCTCCTGAAATAAAACTATTACCTGAAGAAGAAAGAAATGCTAAAATAAAAGAAATAAGAACTTCTGTAGCTGAGCTAGAAAGAGAATTAGCTGCTAATATTTTAGACATTGAAGACAAGGACTTTTGGAATAAAGTAAAACTCCTAAGGCCAGATAATAAAGAATTTTGGAATCAGATTAGTATCTCATGTGGTAATGAACCATTGTATTTAGATCCTTCTGATCCATATGATAGAATTAAACTTCATGCTTTGGAGCACGGAGGATTTTCTATTGTAGCTAAAAGTTATGAGGATGCACGATCAAGAGCAGTTCCTCCTAAATTTTACTTAGATAAAGAAGAAGAAACAGTTACTGTAAGAACAGAATATAAAAAGCTGCGTAATAATGCACTTGCTGAACTTCAGAAACTATATGATAAAAATAGCAGTAAACTATTCTATATTGCTAAAGTAGTAGATGGTGCTAGCATTCAGTACAAAAAAAGTACTCCTTTAGATATTATCTATGATAACATGGATAGACATATTAATGGAGAAGGTATTGAATCTAATAAAGAACGGGCTGCCAGATCATTTTTAGATGCATCAAAGTCTAATATGGAGTCTTTAAAAATTAGAGCAATTGTAAAAGATTCCACATTTTTTAAGTATATTATTACTAAGGCAGATGGTCATATATACCATGCATCTTCTAACTCTCTTTTAGGTAAGAATGTTACTGATGTAGTTGAATATCTTAAGAATCCTCTAAACGAAGAAATTCTTAATGATCTGAACTCAAAGGCCGAGAAGATTTGGAATGAGTATTAATATAGAAAGGAATGTTGAATCAGTTAAGGGAGTGTTCTTTACACTCCCAAAACTCTTCAAATCCTGATGATGAGTGGATCTTTATCTATTGGGATTATTAAAAATATAATTAATTAAATATTTGTATTATGATGCATAAAAATTATAGATATAACAGATCCACCAAAAAATTTGGTAAAGGTGGTTCAAAATATCAAAGTAAAGGTGAGGTATGGGAAAGTGGAAAACCCAAAAATCCTAAACTTAGCCAAGCTATTGCAGCTGGTGTAGGAAGTGCTTTAGGAGGTATAGGTGCTGCACTAAGTATACCAAATTATAAACGACAAGCTTTAAAAGCTGCTAAAAAAGGAGACTTTACAACTGCCCAAGATCTTGCATCTCAAATTAAAAGAGATCCTAAAGCCCTTAAAGTTAAGCGAAAAATTACTAGTATGGAAAATCAAGCTGGATCAGCAGATTTTAAAAGAAGAGGGGGTACTAAAAAAAGACGTAAGTAATGCTTAATAGTGCAATTGTTATAAAAGTTAAGGAAAGACTTAATAAGCTTGACAGTCAAGACTATGATAACATAGAATGCTGGCAAATTGTTGAGGCTTTCAATAAGGCTCAAGTAGAGTGGCCTAGAAGACAATTGCATGGAATTAATATGGTTAAAGAAGGAGATGAACAGTCTACACGTAGAAAGGATGATCTTCAAGTTTTGTTGGAAACTTATGATCTTACAGTACAATCTAAGGATTTTTATGTAGAAGCTCAGTTACCAGAAGATTATCTTCAGTGGAAAAGAGTTGATATACTTGCATGTAACGATTGTTGTTCAGATAGAAGGATGACTGTATATTTAGCAGAAGAAGCTAATGTAAATCAGTTATTAAGAGATGAGCATAAAAAACCTAGTTTTGAATGGTCTGAAACATTTGCAACACTTAAGGGAAATAATGTAAATGTTTATACTAATGGTGATTTTTCTATAGATAGTGCAAGTCTTGTTTATTATAGACAGCCTACACAGATTCAAATTTTAAATTGTGTAAACCCATATACTGGTCAAGAATCTACTCAGGAAGTAATATCAGAGTTTAAAGATGATATAGTAGAACTTATTATTGATGAAGCTGTTAGTATTATTGCTGGTGATATTGAATCAGGTAATCAGTTTGGTAGAGGTACACAAACTGCAGAAAGAAATAATTAATGGAAAGAAAATTAAAAACTCCAATTCAAGGGCCCACCCTTTCTAGAAATACAGCACAGTCTGATATTTCTGGTATGATGGGTAAGCTTATAGCAAATCTTTTACATGGGGCAACAAAGACTCATTTTGCTCATTTAAAAACAACTAGTTTTGCTGCTCATATGGCATTAGGTGAATTTTATGAAGCTATTCCAGGATTGGCTGATGCTGTTGCTGAACAATATCAAGGTGTAACTGAGCAATTACTGGATTATCCAGAAGCTACACTAACAATTATAAATACTCCTGAAGAAGCCATAGACTATTTACGAGGTCTTTATAAAATGGTTCAGATTGTTCAGGATAATTGCTCGTATTCAGAAATTATAAATGAGCTGGACGTTATTAAGTCACAAATTAATACTACTAAGTATAAATTAATTTTTCTTAAGTAATATTGGATAAGTAAAAGTAAATAACTATATTATATTATAATTTGTTTGTTTAATTTAAATTTTAAAAATCATGGCATATTTTAATCATGCTTTTTCGAAGGTTTTTGTAGGTACTGAAAGTTTTAGTACAGATAAAACCGGTATGTTAGGAACAACAGGAAACATTCTTGCTAAAGGAGAGTTTGCTTTTGTTGACCCTACTACTTGGAACATTCTAGCTGAAGCACCAAGAGACTGTTGTAATCTAGTACTTGCTTCTGGATCTCTTTATCAAAATGACAAGAATGGTAAATTTCATGGAGGTTATCTTGAGTCTAACAAATCTAAGATGATTAATCCAAAGTACATTAGTCGTTTTTACAAAGTTAATCCTTGTGCTCCAACACGTAATGTAGTTCACGTAGGATCTACACCAATTACTGCTGGAGGAGGTGTTGGTTTAACAGGAACTTTAGTTGGGGGTAGTGGATATCCAGTATCTGTTACAGATCAGATCGTAACTACTACAAGTACTGGTAGTGGTACAGGTGCAGTATTTGCAATAACTACAGATGGTACAGGTGCTGTAACTAGTGCAACATTAGTTTTACCTGGTAAAGACTATGCACCTACAGAAGTTATAACTTTCGTTGGAGGAAACAATGATGCTACTATTGTTGTAAGTACGGTAACGGCAGCTATTGATCCAGTTATTGAAGGAACTAACTGTTGTAAAGAGTTCGTTTGTGATGAGACTTATAACTTAAGAATTGATGTTAAAGGTGCTCCTGCATTACGTTTCTTAAATCACCAAGCTTACTTGACAGCAGAAGCTTATATAGGATGTTGTCCTGATGATGCTGTTGCTCCAGTTGCTGTTGACTCAACTTTAGTAATGATCGCTTGGGCTAACTATATTCTTGATGATCCAATTATGTCGGAGTTCTTATTACCTGCTGTTTTTGATGAAGCAGGTACTTTATGGTATGCTCCAGGAACTGATCAAGCTATTCTTGATGCTACAGGTTCTGATACTTGGGATAACTATGTATCTCCAGGACACGTTGATGGAGCTTGTGCAGGTCTTGTACTTAATGCTGCTTATGTAGATACTCGTTTCTCTGATTGTACTTTCCAACTTTCTGATTACTACGGACTTGAGCCTTTAAGAATTTATGCTTCTGAAACAGATCTTAATGGTGATCCTTGTGCATTTGATGGCTTGTGTGTAGCTGTAGAGTGTGCAGGTTCTCAAGCAATGGGTCTTGGAGAATCAGTTGCTCGTGATGTAATTAAGTCTGAGTCTTACCGTCAAAACTTCTTCCACTCTGATCTACGTATCCGTGAGATTACTCAAGGAGATCAGATCTTAGGTAACGGAGCTGGTGAAATTGATAGAAGTGCAAGATATGTACGTTACTACTTACAGCACTCAGTTCCTCGTTTCAACAATCCTACTGGAGTATTTGATAATGATCAGTACTTATTAGAAGTTATTGTAGATGAAACAGATCTAACTACTCAAAATGCATTTGAAGAGTTTATGGACCAATGGTTAACTGTTTCTTGTAGTAATACTTGTAACGTATATCTTGATGATGTAGACTGTCAAACAGCATGTGATCCAATTGTTCCAATTACAGTTGATGAACTAGCATAATAAATTAGAACTACTAACTGAAAGGAGAGTGAGAGTCTATCTCTCCTCTCCTTTTTTTATATATAGATATGGCAAATCATGTACTTAGTTTAGAGGTCCCAACAGTAATGAACGGCTGCACTTTTGTAGTTATGGATACAAGTGTGTACTCAGATCTTGTTCCTGTGGCCTGTGAAACTTTAAATATTACAGTTCCCGGCTTTACTTATTCTAATCAAATAGATTATACTCCAGGATCAACAACTACTTTAACAGCATGTGATTTAGGACTTCAAACAGAGAATTGTGATGATGGACCGTATCTCAATTTTCCTGATGGAGTATATGTAGTTAAATATAGTGTAGCTCCCAATGATTTAGTTTATGTAGAGTATAATCATCTTAGAATTACAAATGCTTTGAATTCATATAATGAATTACTTTGTGATTTAGATATTGCGAGTTGTGAACCTGAAAAACCAATTAAAGATAAGTTAGATACTTTAAGAAAAGTTAGAACTTACTTAGATGCTGCTAAAGCAAAAGTTGAATATTGTCACGAACCAGAAAAGGGAATGGTTATATATAACTATGCTCTCAAACTTATGAAAAAATTAGGATGTAATAAATGTTAAACCAACAAAACCAACAAATATGGCAAAATGTACAAACTGCGGAAAAAATTTATCATGTGGATGTCAAAAGAAAAAAGCATCTGATGGGACATCATGCTGTGCTTCTTGTTTAGCAAAGTATGAACTTTCATTAAAAACTAAAAATTAAACTCAGTGAGCAATACTACAAGTGCTTATAAATACGTATTTACACCTTGTTGTCCTGAACTACAAACATTAGAATTTGATGCAGCAGGTGTAATTTATCCAGGATTTGATCCAGATGTTCCTCAAGTATGGATATATAATAATGAATGTTATACAATTACATACGAACTAAGTGCTTCTGGACCATTACCTACAGCTCCTCCTTTTGGAGAAGTTACATCTGCAGGTCCAGATTGTGAAGCAGCTGCTGAAAGTAATAAAGAATGCGTATGTGAAGAAGTTTGCTATATACTTTATCAATGTGCTGATATAGTACCAGGAACTCCTCTAAGATTTGCAACAACAACTGACCTATCAGCTTATGTTGGTCAATCTGTAACACTTGATGAATACCCAGGTGCTTGCTATATAGTACAAGAAAGAACAGATGCAGAAATTGATTCTACATTATGTTTAAATGCTATTCCGGTTACGTTAGCTGCAGTACAAGATTGTAACTGTACTTGTACATGTTTCTTTGTAAGATCTAAGACTAGTATTATATATACAGATTGTGATGGAGAAATAATTAGAGGAATTGTTCCTGGAGCAGTAGGTTTAAAAATATGCTCAATAACATATCCTATTTCAGATCAAGATGATATTATAAGCATTGAAGAAAAAGGAGATTGTGTTGAGGGAATATGTCCTAGTGAATGTTACATACTAGAAGATTGTGACGGAGTAAAAGATCCTATTTATACAACATCTCAATCCATTCTTCCATATATTGCCGCAAATCAAATTGTACAGATTGAAGGATATGAAGGTTGTTGGATACCAAGTCCTTCAGAAGTATGTGATTGTGCAGTTGATGTTGTTGTAGTTAGATACTATGATGATTGTACTGCTTGTACAGGATTTGATGCATACAAGCTTGTAAACTGTGATAATGAAGATCAAATTATTTATACTACAACCGATCTTTCAGCATATGTTGGACAAACAGTAGAATTAGATGAGTGTGAAGGATGTTGGAAAGTTGAATCAATTGATATAGAGCCTCCAACAGATTCTGCTGTAACTGTTGCATTTACTCATGAAGATTGTAATACGTGTAAAAAAACTTATTGGTTATTAACTGATTGTGATGATGATCTTAATACACTAGTTACTTATACTGATTTATCTGCATATGAGAATCAAGTTGTTACTTTAGATTATTGTCCTGAGATATGCTGGCTTGTCACATCTACTCGTTTAAGTGAAAATGCTCAGCTTGTAGTATTAGAAAATAATTACGAAGACTGTACTGTTTGCTTTTTAGATGTTAACCCACCTATATGCAGAAGTATTGTACCAACTCAAACGGGCACCATATCATATATAGATACTGCAGGAGACACAGTTCAACTTGCAGTTACTGTAGGAGTAAGAACAGAAAAACTTTGTGTTAGAAAATGGTTGACTGCCTCTTATGAAGACGAACTTCTGTTTGGAGAATGTATTAATGGAGAGTGTCCTACAATTCAATATAAATCAAGAAGTGTTCAGCCAGGATATGATACTCCAGCATGTAGACCAGATTATTATGAAAAGGTAGTATGTAACTTTGGTGAAGCTATTTATCGTGAGGTTCTTGAAGAAAGATATGGTATATCTAACTGTTGTCCTCAGGATCTTGATAAATGGGATGTTAAAAAAGAATTACTGTATTTAGAAGCACTTAAAGATTCTGATTATGAATGTGCTACATCTTCTACTGGTTCGTGTAAGACAGCAGGGTATGTACAACCTAATTGTGAGCCGGTTGACCCATTTAATTTATATAACTTTACAGTAGAGAATGAGCAAGGTTACCCGAGCTTTGTAGTCACATATAGAGATCAAGAAGGTCAAACTCAAACTGTAACTACTTCAGAATGTATCTTTGATGGTAAAAATCCATGTCCTGGTGTTGCAATTACTTTTTGTGCAGAGTATGGTAGTATTCGTATTGATGGTGTACTTTCATATGCTAACAATGAAACATGCCCTACAGCATCATGTGTACAAAGTGAATACCTTACGTATGTAGAACCTTGTGAACCTCTTTAAAATTTAGTATATTATTAATATATGTTTGTATTATGAAACCTGTTAACCTAGATAGTAAACCTTGTTCTCCATTATCCTCTAACTGTGTGATATGGCAAGGTCCCGACATACCTTGCATTAATTTATGTAAAGGAGATACAATTAGTGATGTAGTAGCTGCATTAGCTACAGAATTGTGTAGTATCCTTGATACATTAAATATTGATAATTATGATCTTACATGCTTTGGTATAGATAATTGTGGTCCTGATGATTTTCAAGCTCTGATTAATTTTTTAATTGCTAAAATATGTGAACTAGAAAATATATCGCCTGAAGTTGCTCAAGACTCTAATGGCTGCCCAACAGACTGTTTAGTTACGGTGGCTGAATGTTTTCAAACTAATGGTCAGACTACAATGAATCTTGTAGATTATGTACTTAGTATTGGAAACACTATATGTAATATTATAAATGATCTAGCAGCAATTGATGTCAAGGTTGAGAATTTAATTGAAAGAGTTACAATTTTAGAAAATGAACCAGATCCTACATTTACATTACCGTCTTTTGATTCTTGTTTATTAGGTTCTGTGCAACCAATTGACACAATACTTCAGAACTTAGAAACAGAATATTGTTCATTGATTGATGCTACAGGAACTCCAGGACAGTTAGCACTTGTTAAAGATAGACAATGTGTTGCAGATTCTGATCCTTCAAGAGCTAATCCTTCAAATGCAATGTCTGTTGAATATTCAGGAACTTGGATTACACCTGTAAATACTCTTGCTGACAGTCTTAATAATTTATGGATTACCTTATGTGACCTCAGAGATCAAGTAATTGATATTGTAACAGTAGCAGTTACTGATACAGATACTGTTGATTTAACTATTACAGCAGGTCCTAATTATTCTATTTCTGCAGATATTTCTGATAGTGGATGGGTTGATTTAGAAGGTTTTAGTTTTATGACAAATCCTCCTCAATGTCGTAGAATAGGTAATGTAATTCATTTTAAAGGGTATGCTGTTGTTCCATTAAGAAATGATGTATCAGGTAATGTAATTACTTTTACTAATAACTTTGATTATGCTACAGCAACATTTAGTACTTATAGAACTCCCTTTCAAGGTGCTGGTGGTGTAGATTTAGACCCTGCTGGTAGCATTACGTTTAATACTAGTAATTCTGTAATTCCCTTAAGTATACTTTCAGGCAACTTAGATGATACTTATAGAATTCCTTTTCAATCAAGTATTAGACCTATTCAACTTGCAACAAATGTAAGTACCTGTCTCAGCTCACCTTTAAATATAATAATTACCTCAGATAAAAAATTAATATTAACAACAATAAAAGATAGTGAGCAGATCTTCACTAATTATACTAAATCTCACGGATTAAGATACATAACATCTATGGTAACTTCCGGAGAAAGAGTTCCTGATTTTTTAGCTAGTAATATATTTAGTGATAGTGCAGCATCCCCTTGGCCTGTAGCATTACCACAAGATGGATCTTATACATGGCCTGTTACAGTAAATGGAGCAAATGAAGAACATTTAGGAGGGTTTAATATAAGACTAGACGGATTAATTGCTTACGTATAAATTAAAAAGAAATGGCTTGTAATAAATGTAACTTAGTAAAGTGTGGTTGTAAAGATAGTTATTTGACAACCCCTCCTCCTTGTCCAGATCCAGGAGATTGTCCAGAAGTACAACCGTGTGCTGAAGCATTTGATGCTCAATGTGTTTTTTATACAGGTGCTGATATAACATGTGGAGAAGATACAGTTGCAGAATCAAATAGTTCTGTAAGTGATATGATCAATAGCGTAGTTAATTATTTTTGTAATCAAGATACTATTGATACAGATATTCTTTGTGGAACAGATGTAGTAGTCCAAGCAGGAAGTAAAGTAGAAGTTGCTATAACTAGAATAGTTGAGTATTTTTGTGATGCCGTAGATCTATGTAGCAGTCCTTTAACTGAGACTCCAACGGATAAAAATCTAATTTTGTGTAATGATGGGAATACAGAAACTATTCCATACAATACATTTTTTGAAACTATTGAAAATGATCTAGCACTTCCCGCTAGTATGTCTTATGGATTATTTGCTCAAACTGCAGACTCAACACCAGTAGTGGATCCATTACCTGGCAGTTTAATTGGTACAGGCGTTGGTTCTCTTACAATTGATCCACTCACTTATACTTGGGCTGCCGGAGATTCTTTTATTGTAAGAGCAGCAGGTCTTATTACATGCTCCAATACACAAGAACTTACTATTTCTGTTAGAGATGGAAATGGTAATACTCTTGCTACTACAGGGCTTATTGATTTAAAGACTGCAACAGCAAATGATTGGAATTTAGAAATTACATTTACACTTAGAAGTCCATCTCCAGGTCCAGGAACGGGGACAACAGGAGAAATGGTAAGTGCCGGAATGTTTACTTATATTCCAGATGCTGCAGGTCAAGCTTTTGAAGGTAGTGATTTTAGCCAAGTAACTAATACTATAGATACTTTTGCTGTCAATACTCTTGAAATAATAGCTTCTTTTAACCTTGATGAAAGTGGTGCAAACTCAATATATTCAGAGCTATTAACGTTGACTAAAATTTATTAAGATATGTCGCAGTTTGTTGGTTTCTGTGACTGACAAGAGCAAGACCTCAGGTAATAACCTGGGGTTTTGTTTTTTCCTTATATTTGTTATAGTTGGGAAATGTCCTTAAAATTTAGTATATTAATTAATATAGAATGACTAATAAAGAATTTAAAAAGCCTGATGTTAAGGCTCCAAGATATAGAGCTAAAACATATCAGGTAATGAATGATAAATTTTTTAATGATTTTAAAAAAAAGTACCCAAAATATGATAAGATTACTAATACTCAACTAAGAAAAATAGGTAAGAGATTTAATACTTTATTTTGGGAAACGGTAATTGATAAAAGAGATGGTGTTGAATTACCACAAGGGTTAGGTTATATTTTTATAGGTACTTGTAAAAAGAGTGCTAAAAAAAATAACATAGATTATGCTAAGTCTAATAAATATGGTATAAAAGTTACTAATAAGAATTGGGAAACTGATGGTAAACTTGCTAAGATCTTTTATACTAATTATGCAGCTAAGTATAAATTTATATATAGAGAATGCTGGGCTTTTGTTGCTTGTAGAAATTTTAAAAGAACAGTGGCTAAAACTTATCCGGAGAATTGGAGCATGTATGTCCAAGTTGATCCGCATAAAAAAATTAGAAAAATGTTTCAAGCCAATGTTCTTAAAGAATTAAATAAAAAAAGAACAAACAGGGATTTAGAAAATTATAACGAGTTTGATCTATGACAACTATAGGAGATGCTATATCAAGAGTAAGAAATACACTTAAAGCAGTTAAGGAAGATCCTTTTCTTACTGATAGAACTATATACTCTTCAATAACTAAGTATGGTAAAAGTCTTTTGAAACGAGAAGACAATCAATATAGACTTATGAAGATTAGCTCTATATTTACTGTACTACCATATGTTGATCTGATTGATGTAGATAAAGTGGAAGCTAAATGTGCTCCTATAAAATCTGGATGTACAATTAAGAGGTCTAAAGATAAATTACCTACTATTTTTGATGGGATGATGGGACCAATTATAAGGACTGTTTCATCTATTGATGGAGAAACAGAGATGTTCAGAACAGATCCTGGTACATATGTATCTATGACTAAAACAACAAGTTTTAAATATAATAAGAGAAAATACTTTTGGTATCTTGATGGATACTTATATGTTCCTAATATAGAATGGGATGCTATTAAAGTTGAAGCAATTTTTGAGGGATCTAAAGGAGATTTTTTGTGTGACTTAGATGAAAAGTGTAAGTTACGTCAGGATGATCAATTACCTTTTCCTGAATACTTGTTCTCTGAAATTGAGCAGTATGTGCTTCAAGAATTTACAACTACTATGAAAGTTCCAGTTGATGGGGCTGATGATAGTCAAAATATACTTAGGTAATGGCACGTAAAAAATATAAAACAGCAGCTTGGACTAGAAAAGAAGGTAAGAATCCTAAAGGTGGATTGAATGCTAAAGGTAGAGCATCTGCAAAAAAACAGGGTAGTAACTTAAAACCTCCAGTTAAATCTGGAGATAATCCTAGACGTGCAAGTTTCTTAGCACGTATGGGTAACGCAAAAGGACCTGAATATAAAGATGGTAAGCCTACACGTTTGTTACTATCTCTAAGAGCTTGGGGTGCAAGTAGTAAAGCTGATGCACGTAAAAAAGCAAAAGCAATATCTAAACGTAATGCTGCTAAAAAGAAAAAGAAATAATGGCTGGTAAAAAATTAAATATTAAAAAGGCTATTAAGAAACCTGGATCTTTAACTGCTACTGCAAAGAGGCAAGGTGGATATGATAAAAAGAATAAAAGAATAAAAAAGTCTTGGTTAAGAGAAAAAGCTAAAGGATCTGGTAAAACTGCACAACGAGCTAGATTTGCAATTACTCTAGGTAAACTTAGAAAAAAGAAATAGTTATGGCCGCTAAGAAAAAAACTGCTACTAAGAAAACTACTACTAAGAAAAAAAGTACAGTAAATGCTTCTGGTAACTATACTAAACCAGGAATGCGTAAAAGACTTTTTGAAAGAATTAAAGCTGGTAGTAAGGGGGGTAAGCCAGGTCAGTGGTCTGCTAGAAAAGCACAAATGTTAGCAAAGCAATATAAAGCTGCTGGTGGAGGCTATAAAGGCAAAAAGAAAAGTAAAAAGAAAAGTAAAAAATAATAATTTAAATAAGTAAAATCATGATGAAGAAAAAAACTGTAAAAAGCTACAGACCAGGAGGATCTAAAAAATCACCAGGTACTAAATTAAAAGAAGCTTTAATAAAAAAAGGATATAAAAAAGGAGGTACTAAAAAAACTAGTACTAGAAAAAGAAGGTAATGGGAAAAACAGCAAGGCAAAAAAGTTTAGATAGATGGACTAAGCAAAAATGGAGAACTGCTTCTGGTAAAAAGTCATCAGAAACAGGAGAAGTCTATGCACCATCTAAAACTATTGCTAAGCTTAAGAGCACAAAATCTGGAAGAAAGAAACTTGCTGCTGCAAATAGAAAAAAAAGAAAAGCAACTAAAGCCGGAAAGCAACATGCTAGTCATGGGTTACATAAAGGTAAAAATAGAACTGGCTCTAAAAAGAAGAAATAATGGATTACAACTATACTTTAAAATATAGAACTTTTGATCAACTTCTTGAAGACGTAACTATTGACTTAAATACGTTTGCTTTAGAAAATATGATTGAACCTCAAACTTTGATTAAAGTTGCCAAACGTGTTACTTATGATCTTGGTTTAAGAGTTAACATGACTAAAGAAGTAGTTTTAGAAATATGTCACGGTAAGGCTAAACTTCCAGATGACTTTTATGTTTTTAACTTTGCTTTTATTTGCGGAGAGTTTCATGTAAAAACTGGATATGATGTAGGAGGTACAAATATTCATGAAGTACCCTATACTGAAGTTCCGTCAACAGTTGATCAATGTGCTGCACCTACAGTAAACTGTTCTACTTGTAATTGCAATCCTTGTCAAAATACACCAAACTGTATTAATCCTCAAGCTGATCTTACACAACCAATAGCTTATGATCCTAACAATCCTTATGGAGATGTTTGTATTAAACCTAGAGTTTTTGTTAACTGTAAAGGTGATTCTTGGGAACTTGTGCAAATAGTAAATCCTTCTCAGACTAGAGTTTATAAGCACCTGACTCCTTTAAGAATGAAACCTAGTCAATCTATAGAATGTGATTGTCCTAATCTGTATTATACAACACCTACAGAAGGTTATATTAAAGGAGGATGGTTATATACTAATTTTTCTGATGGAGAAGTTTATTTAAACTATCAAGGAGCTATGGAAGATGAGGAAGGAAATCTTCTTGTACCTGATCATGATATGATTAATGAGTATTATGAATATGCTTTGAAAGAACGTATTATGGAAAACTTATATTTCAGTGGTGAGGATGTGGCTCAAAAATACCAGTTAATTCAGCAGAAACTTAGAGCAGCTCGTAACAATGCTTTGACTATTGTTAATACACCTAATTTTGGAGAGCTTAAAAAAATGTGGGAAACTAACCGTAAAGCTATGTACGGTAAATATTATAACATGTTTAAGAGTTACCCTATAGATAGTACTTACAATAGATATTTAGGTTCCACAAGAGTAGTATAAAATGGCTAAGAAGAGCACAGGAGGAATTCAAAATACGACTCAAATTAAGACCCATACTTTTATTAAAGGTCTTAATAAAGATTCGGATCCATCATACATTCAAGATGGAATGTGGACTCATGCACGTAATGCTACTAATAGTACTTACGAAGGTAACCTTGGAACTATATCTAATGAGAAATCTAATGAACTTTGTTCTTTAGCTGGTGAAACCTTACCTGGAACTGATAAGAAAATTATAGGTGGGATACACTTGTTTAGTGATAAGTGGGTAATTTTTACTGCAGCACACGATAGCTCAGAACAATCAATTGGATCTGAGGTAGGCCTTTTTGAAGAAGACTTATGTACGTATAAAGTTATTGTCCAAGATGACTGTCTAAACTTTAGTAAGTTTCATTTAATATCAGGAGCATCTAGAGAAAAAGAAGATTGCTCATGGGGTGTGTATTTTGCAGATGGTAATAATCCAGATAGATATTTAAATATAGGGGATCCTCAATTATGGCCTTCTTCTGAATTAACGTATCTAGGAAATAACACATATGTAAATAGTCAAGGTGAAGAGACACTATGGCCGGGAGTACAGTGGATTGAAGTTTGTAATGAGATAAATAATTGTGAATTTTGTGAGAATACTCCCGATTTAGATTGTGATGCAACTAGATTAGCACGACTGGTAAATACTCCGTGCATTAAAGTTGAAGCAGGTCCTCAAGGTGGAAACTTAAGAAACGGTTCATACTTTGTATTAATAGCTTATTCAATTAAAGGAGTTAAGGTAACTGATTACTTTTCTCAAAGTAATGTTCAACCTATTTGGACTGAAGATGATGTAGGAGGAGCTCTACAAATTAATGTAGAAGTAGATAAAGAAAACTTTGATGAATTTATTTTAGTTGTTGTATCTATTAATAATTTAAAAACTGTTGCTAAGAGTGTTGGTATTTATTCTACTGACACAACAACAATTTACTTAGATCAGATTGATCAGGAACTTCCTAGTATACCATTAGAGCAACTACCAGCTGTAACACCAATATATGAAAAATCTGATCAGATTGCAGAGGTAAATAGTTACTTACTTCGTGTGGGCCCTACAACTAGATTCGATTTTAATTATCAACCTTTGGCAAATCTTATTCAAACAGAATGGGTTTCTGTAGAGTATCCTGCAGATCATTATATTAAAGGTGGTAGTAATAGATCTTATCTTAGAGATGAGATATATACCTTTTTTATTAGATGGGTTTACAATACAGGAGATAAATCATCTTCTTATCATATTCCAGGTAGACCACCGGCAACTTATAACGGACTCATAGAAACATTTCCTTTTACATCTAATCAGAATTCATTGTACTCTAATGAAAGTTTATATGAAGTAATTAACACAGCTTCTGTAACTAGTACAAGTAGTTCTACTTTAGATGATGGAGGTCTTGTTATTGCAAGAGGTAGAATGGGATATTGGGAATCTACAGAAAGGTATCCTGATGACAGACCTGATATATGGAATGCAAGTTATCATTGCTGGACTGGTAAATATGATCAAGCAAGTATTGAATATGATCTATGTGGTCAAGCTATTAGACATCATAAAATTCCTGATAATGGTCTATCACCTCAAACTCATCATCACAATAATGGTGGTACTAAAATCAGAATTTTAGGAGTTGATTTTAAAAATATAGTTTATCCTAAGGATAATGAAGGAAATGATATCCCAGGTATTGTAGGATATGAAATACTAAGAGGATCTAGGGAAGGTAATAAGTCAATTATTGCCAAAGGTATGATTAATAACATGAGACCTTATAATACTCAATCTTCTAGTAATAGAATAGGTCTCTATCCTAATCATCCTTTTAATACTATTAGTACTGTATTTACAAATGCCTCAGGTGGAATAACATCAGGAACAGACTTAAATCCAGATTTTCCTACGGCAGGTGTTGGTGCAAATGATCCGTACATTAAAGTAATTGATGACGATGAGGATAGAATTGAAATAACAACAGATCAAATTCCTAGAGATATTGTTACATTTCATTCTCCAGATATAATGTTTAGAAGACCATTCTTGTCATCTAAAGAACTTAAGATATATGGAGCTGTATCTGGTGAAAGTGAACAACAGTTTATTGTTCCCGCAGAACATCCTGAAGTAAAACTTCTTTCCAATCTTGCAGCCTTTCTGATGATTGCAGCAGGTATTATAGAAGCTATGATATCAATGTTAGGTAAGAGAACAATTAATCAACCTACAGCATCTTATAGAAGACAGTTTTATGGAGACTATGAGCAAAATTCTATTACAGGTGGAGCAAGTGGTACTGAGTCCGTAAACGGAAGTGTGGCATATGCATTTCCAGCTACTATAGTTGGTAATGTTACTAGTGCTACAAATGTGAATCATACAAACCTTGGTGGTCTAGATGGAACTACTGATTCCGAAGAACATACTTCTACAGCTGAAGGAGATCAGTTTAAAACTGATAGTGAAGATACTGTTACTCAAGGTGAAGATAATCAAGGTAACACATTTAATGAACTTTTCTTTGGAGGTAATGGTATAGCTGAAGAATATCAAGCATTTAACGAAGATGCATTTACACAATATAAAGGAGCTATTTACGAACCTAGAACTGTCCAACAAGAAATTCCTGGTTATAGATATTTACCAGATAATTGGGGTCAAAACTTTGGTCCAAACTTTCCAAGTCCTGGATTAGGTGCTCAGCTACAACAAGCTCTATTTTATTTTTCTGAAGGAGCAGATGTTGCATTAAGACTTATGTATGCATTAATGCCTAATAGACAATATGCTCTACAAATGATTGCTCATGGATTTTATGATGATTTCCTTCCACCAAATGTAGTAGAGAGAAATAGATTCCTTGTAGAAGATCAATTCTTTATCAAAAAGAATGTGCAAGATGTTCCTGAGTATACAAACAGTAATACTGGATTTATTGATCGCTATAGGATTAATAATTTAAAAAGGCAGGGTACTGTAGTATTAAGAACTCAAGCTGGGGATGGAACTACTACAGGACCTAGTTTACTAAATATAGATAATTCACTAGTTACCTTAGGTACAGCAATTAATGATGGTGAAAATTTAAATTATGGTTTAGGAGATGATGTAGATCCAGTATCAAGCTTTTTTGGATCTGATGATATAGAACCTGATAAAAGTAGTAAACCATTTAATAGAAATATAGGTAGTCATTATGCAGGTATAAAATTACGATTTGAGAATCAGTATGGTCAGCTAGCACAGATTAAACAGATACCTGCAACACCGTGTGAACAGAAATTTATATATAACGATCTTCCTGAAATTACTTTAGCCCCTGCATGTGGAATTCAATATAAGCAAAAACTTGTAGGATCTACAGGAGTTGTGTTTGGTGGAGACACTTATATAAATAGATATACTGAAAAGAATACAATGCTATTCTTTTATAACTGGTTATATGGTCAACCCGAAGGAACACAAAGAAACTATTTCTTATACCAAATGATTCCGGAACCAAGATTCTGGATGAACAGTGAGAAGTACAATGCATCTGATTTATGGGCAGGTGATATTATAACTTCTATTGGTAACTGGCTTAACCCACAACCTGGAACAGGTGCACTACCTACGAAGTTCTATCAATTAGATAATGAAAATTATGATTACTCTGATGACAGTCTAGGAAACCCTCCAGGATTTTTAGGAGTTAAAAAATCTTATTTTTATTTATCTACAACTTCAGTTAGAGACTTTTTTGTTGAAAGTGAGGTTTTGGTAGACTTCCGTGAGATGGGAGATGAGGTTTATCAAAAAGTTTACAAGCATCAAGAATATACTGATCTTGAGACAATGTTTGAAATGAATCCAGCAACCATTGGAGAAGGTAATTACTATAGTTATGATTATTCATTAAGTGTCACTAAACTATTTACTCAATATTATTCTCAAGGAAATTTACAAAGTAGATACTATGATCCTGAGGTATCAAAACTATGCTATACATATTATCCAGATAGAATAGTTTACTCTCTTCCTCAAGATAATGAATCATCTAAAGATGCATGGTTCATGTACTTAGCTAATAACTATAAAGAATTTAAAAGTCAAATTAGTGGGGTAAAGAACTTTGCTAAGACTGGTATCTTTATGACATTTAAGAATGCTAGTCCTTTAGTACTTCAAGGTGTTGATACTTTACAGTCGGATGCAGGTACAGAAATTATAGTTGGAGATGGAGGATTGTTTGCAAAACCTCCTCAAAATGTTGTTGTTTCAGATTCACCATATGAATATGGATCTAGTCAAAATAGATTATCAGTAATATCTACCCCAGTAGGTCTTCACTACATGAGTCAGAACCAAGGTAAAATATTTGCCTATGGTAAGGGTCTTAAAGAAATTTCTGGTATGGGAATGAAATGGTGGTTTAATGCATTCCTGCCTTATAAGTTAATAGAAGACTTCCCTAATTATCCGCATACAGATAACCCTGTAGCTGGTATAGGATGTCAGTCTATTTATAATAATAAGGATGCTAGATTATATTTCTGTAAAAAAGATTACAAAGTAAAGAGTCAGTTTAAAGATAAGATTACTTATAATTTAGAAAGAAATAAGTTTTTATTAGATAAAGAGACTCCAGTTAAGTTAGGAGATCCTTTATTTTTTGATGATGTATCCTGGACCGTAAGTTACAATCCTGCAAATCAAATGTGGATATCTTTTCACGACTGGCATCCAGATCTTACACTACAATCTAAACGTACTTTTATTACAACTAAGAATAACGGTATGTGGAAGCATAATGCTACTTGTCAAAGCTACTGTAACTTCTATGGTGTTGATTATCCATTTGAAATTGAGATTCCATACACTACCGGTCAAACTGTTACTACAACTCGTAGTATAGAATATATTCTAGAATGCTACCGTAGATCATCATTTAACTGTATTGATCAGTATCATGTGTTAGATGAAAACTTTACTCAAGCTGTAGTATATAATTCAGAACAAGTATCTGGATATTTGAATTTAAACATATACCCTAAGAATAACTTAGCATTAAGTTCTCAATACCCAATTATAAATACTAACTCAATTGATATCTTATTCTCAAAAGAAGAGAACAAGTATAGATTTAATCAATTCTGGGATATAACTAAAGACCGTGGTGAGTTCCCAATTAATGCAGGATCTCCACCAACAGGACCAGTAATTCCAGGAACTACTATACTATCAGGCCCCAAAGTAGAACAAAATATTTGGACTACAGAACTAAATGGGTATATTAGAACACTAAACAATGCTAACCTAGATTATTCTAAAGATTACATGCAAAGAAAGAAGTTTAGACATTATGTAAATTTCTTACATCTTAAGAAAGATGTTTCAGGTGATGTAAATATGATTTTAAAAATCACAAATAGTAAAACTCAAATGTCACCAAGATAATGTATAACAGTAAGTACCTAAAAGTAGATAACCCTTCTAAGAAGAACTTGAAGAATCCTTCTCCTCAGGTAAGTGTGCCATTTGAGTCACAAGAAGGATTTATGAATGGACTTCCCCCGGAGGGACACCACTATAGAATATTAGGTGATACATTATTTAACCCCACACCTTTTCCAATCACAGCTGTAGCTAACACAGGACAAGTAAAAAAACTAGCACGGTTTGATACTACCCCTATTAACTTTGACGGAGCTGATTATGTTGATGAGTACTTAGATGATGATCAGATAGCTGAGCTTAAGAAAGGAGGATATATTATTGAAGAATATGATACAGAAGGTGATTTACCAAAAGCTCAAGATGCAGGGGTAGTTCCTTGGGAGTCATCTGAATACTTTGGAGGACCTTCTACAATTACTTCTGAAGGTGAAAAAATAGACTTGATTTATGATGGTTCTGATAAAGATTATATTGGTTATGAAGACTCAGTGGGAGATTACTATCGTATAACTAAAGAACACCCTCAATACAGAGAATATAAAAAACTCATAAGACCTTTATATAGAGATAAGAAGTTTACTCAAAGAATGAAAGACAAATATTGGGATAAAGTCCATACTGGAAAAAAAGAGTACACTCCTTCTCAAGAATTTACTGATAGATTGAACTATCAAATTGCCAATAAAGGTCAAGTTAAAGGAATGGGCGACACTGATATACTTGAAGATATTGCTGCTAAAGATTTGGGGTTACTTCAAGGAAAAGCAACATATTCACCTAGTGACTCTTATAGTAAAAAAGATATTAGAAGAGACTTAAAAAAACGTTCAAGACTGGAGCATGGTCCACAATGGTATGCTGCTAATGCTTTAGATCAAGCTGGGATACTTTCTGTTCAGTATAGAGATAGAAAAGAGGGGGGTCAATTACCAAAAGCTCAAAAGGGAAAATCATTAAAAGAAATAGCTTTAGAAAAGGCTGCTGAAACTCAAGCTAGAATAGCTAACGATGTTGATGTATCTGAATCTACTAAACCTGCATATTCTACTGTAAATAAAGACATTAAAAGCATTAAAGATATTCCTGCTACAAATGCATTAGGTAGAAAACCTGTAAAAGGTTATGAAAAAGAGCTTGAAAATCTGGGTAAACTGGATAGTAGTAAAGGTTATGACTTACCTGCTAGTCAAATACTAAATACAATAATAGGAGAAGAAGGTATTGATTTCAGAGAAGAAGGATTTTCACCTATAGCTTATGAACAAGATTTATTAAATATGTATTTAGGAAATCCTACATATTTTTTAGAAGCTACTGGAAATCCTAATGAAGTACGTACAAAAAATTGGAGTAGTGTATTAGGTGATACTTTACCTACTAAAGAAATGTACGATATAATAGCTCCGCCAAGAAAGATTACAAAAATAGATTCTACTTTAGCTTTGGGTCCTTTGTTAAAAATGTATCCAGATTTAAGTGATAAAGAAAGACTTAAAATAGCTGAAAAGTATAGAAGGGATCAAAAAGGAAGTATAGATGATTTTGGTAAAGGAAGATATCCAACTTACTTTGATACTATTTATAATGAAGCAGGGGATGTTACAGGAGGAGTGCAATATGCTCCAGATTTTATAGACTATGGTGGAAGTTTTCTTGGAAAGATTGCTGATGCATCATTTAAAGTTAAAGGATTAGGGTCATTTAATATAGCAGATGAATCATATTATAATTTTGATCCTATTAGTAAAAGAATGATTTTAGATAGGACAAAACAAGAAGGAGGTTACGTAGATATGGATCTTGAAGAAGATGATATTAACTTCTTAAACTTTATAGGTGTAAGAACGGAAGATATATAAACTATTAAAGTTTAGTAAGTTTATTTAAAATTGTTATATTTAGTTATATAGACTATTATGAAAAGAAAAGTTAGAGTATATAAGCCAACGGCTCAGCAAGGAATGCAGCAAGCTCCGAATCCAGAATTAGTAGTGGGAACTGTGGTTAACAGCTTAAGCAGCACAATGGACGAGAACGGTAATATTATTGAAGAAGATTTAAAGAAAATCCGAATTTCTCTTGAGCAACAATATGGAAAAGAATTTGCTGAGCAAGTAATTCAAAAGGCATTAAATCAAATTGAAGTAGATAAACCTAAAAAGACTTCTACAGAGCCAGCCGGACCTCAGGCTATGATTGATCCTAACTATAATCCTTTTGCTGAACAAGAAGCTATGAATCAGCAGATTATGGATGAAGCTCTAACTGAAACTCCTGTTGATCTTGTAGCAAAAAGAGGGTTGCAGATATATCAGGATCAAGGTCAAACAATGGGTGATTTCTATGATACATATGAAACACGTCCAGAAGTAGGGCAACCTATTGTAAGCTATGATCCAATGAGGGATAATCCTTCCTCTACACCTCTAACAACTTTTGTAGGTAATTATGGTTTATCACCACAGAAAGATCCATTATTTTCAGATGATCAAATCAACTTAATGTGGGCAAGAGGGATGACTAGTGATGCTATATCTGATGATTATTTTATAGATCCTGCTCCACTAACTCCTGAGCAAGAAGCAACACTTGAAAATATAAATGATCCTTTTAATGACCAGTGGGCTAAAACAATTCCTAATAAACAAGTTAAAGGGGGCAGCATGACTAAGAAGCAATATGCTAAAAATATTATGAACTATATGAAGCAGGCTGGAGGAATGTCAGATGCTGAGATGGTTGATAATACTGATACATTAAATGGTCGTGAGCAAATAAATTCTAACTTTATTAACACATTGAATAATCAGTCTCAAATAGGTGCTGTAAATGAATTTGCTGAAGATACTTATGAGGATTTTGCAAGAGGTGGTCAGCAACGTAGAGCAATGAGACAAGCAAACCGTACTATGAGAAGAGCAGGTAGAGCTATGAGAGGAATGCCTATGATGCCTGGATTTATGCCAATGCCTATGACACAGTTTGGTCCAATGAATCCTTTTGTTAATCAGTTCTTTCCTGTAAATGCTACAGCATCTACCAATATTAACCCTTATGGTATTAGAAGTATTGAGCGTTATGGTAGAGGATTGTTTAGAAGACCTAAGACAACAGTTAATTTCTTTAACCCATACGATTTTATAGATAGGGGAGTTGTTGATGCAGAAACTGTTGATACAGTTACAGAAACTCCTATAGATGGGAATAATGCCTCAATAGATGATAAAGTTCAAGATCAGGCAAAAACTAATACTGAAGTAAAACAAGTAGAGACTCATTCTCAAAAGAAAGGTAAAGGAGCAGATGGTAAAAAAGCAAAGAAAAAGGCTGAAGAGTTAGATCAATCTAACACAGTTACTAATAAAGATCCAAGACTTGCTGCTATGCAAGAATGGAAAGATCTACAAGCTGAAAGATATTCTAAAGGTTTAGATCTTAGTACTGGAGAGTCTATTTATTTTCAAGATTTACCTTTAGGTCCTAATCAAGATAAATATAGTCCCTATGCTACAGCAATGGGAGATCTTTTATCACAAGAATCTTTAGCTCAAAAATATCCTCAATTAGCTACAGTAGTTACGGAATATATGTCTCAGGATCCAAGAAGAGTTATGCCTCAGGGAATTTTAGCTAGATATCCCGAATATGAAATTGAAGATATTGAAGCAATGCAAAAAGAATTATTTCCAAATAGGTATATGCAATTTGGAGGTTTTGTAAGTCCTGAATTATATGAGTTTGTCTACGGGGCTGAAAAAAAAAAGGCTATAGATTTTGAATTGCCTGAGGCTCAAGGTAAGCAAAACTCTCAAGTAACTTTAAGTCCACAAGAATTAGAGCTTGCCAAAAAGTATGGTATAAATGATCCTGGATTTGATCCAACAGGAACTAGAAATCAAATAAAGTCTAATCAACGTAATGAGTGGATTGATCAGCAAATGCAACGTTCTAATCAAAATCAAGGAATGGGGATTGATAGAACTAGAGGTACTTATGATATAAACAGTTCTGTAATGCTTGATCCACAACAAGAATTCAACAGAAATAAAATTAGACGAACTAATCAAGGAACCTTACCTTATGTATACAATCAAGGACAAGCTTATGATCCAATGGGTAGATATGACAAAAGAACTCAAGCACCTAACTTTGTAGGATCTCTTATGTTTGGCCCAGCTGGTGCAGGTTTAGCAAGAAAACCTATAGAGTATGCAGGATCATGGATTAAATATAAAGGAAGTAAAGGTGATTATATTGGTCAACCTATAACTAGTATTTCAGAAAAAGAAGATCTTAAAGGTAGGGGTAAAAAATGGGAAATCACTCGTGGTGCCGATGCTCCTAGAAGAACCCGTATAAATAAAGATCAGCAAATGCCTCAGTTTATGGATATGAATGCTCCAATGACTGATGAGCAATATATCGAAATGATGCAAGGAGATCAACCCGGTAGAAGAAGAGCTGCTGATTTCTTTTATAAGCTTGGTCAAAAGTCAGGACTAAATCCTGAGAAAAATCTATTTACAAAGATTGGAACTAAACTTGAACCCGACAGAGATTTTTCTACAGTTCAAACAGCTCCGCAAAGTCTTCAAACCAGACCTGCAGCTACAATACCTACAGCAGATGCGGATATTATACAAAAAATGGATCCTACACCAGGTATGGAACCTTTAGCTAATGCAATTAATATTGAAGCACCTGATGCTAATCAATATATTGTATCTGATCCTTCACGAGGTGAAATTGATCCTTCACAAGCTGTAGAGTCTTTAAATCAAACTTTAGATGTTAACAGCAGTTCTATTCCTACTCCTGAAATAGATATTGCTGACAACATTTACACCCCTGATATGGATGTAAGCAATTTATCAGGTCAAACATTAAGTACGATTAATAGAAATCCTATGTTACCTCCAATTACAGGAGTAGATCCTGCTCAAGAGTTTGTACAAATCAATGAAGACTATATTCCTGGATATGGTCCTAGAGATTTTGGAGCAAGACCTGAAAGTATAATTGACATGACAGCTATTCAACAAGGTCAAGATTATGATAGACAATCTGCATATGAAGATTATATAAGAAGATCTATGGATGCTCAAGACATGACTCAAAGAGGTCTTTATGGTCAAGATCTTCTTGATCAAGAGTTTGCAAATAGAGATGACTGGTTTACAGTAGGTATTCCTCAAGTTAAATCTAATCAAGCTAGAAGAGCTCGACAAAGAGCTGATATTGCATCAGAATCTTCTAGCACAAAACCTGTCATAAGAGGAGAAGGAGTTGGAGACTTAGGTCTTAAGAAAACAGGAACACGAATAGAAACAGGAACAGGAACAGATTTCTCTTCTGCGATTCCTTATGATCAATATTTTCAGAATTATAAAGATCCTACAGACTATGCCGTAGAAGCCGCAATGACAGATTATTCTTCAATACCAGATGAGGAATTCTGGACAGATTATGCTCCTACTATACAAGCACTTGCATCACAAGAAAGAATGGAAAGTGATCCAATACTTAAAGAAGCATTACGTAGGGATATTTATAATCTTCACAGAGAGAGAGCGATTAGATCTGCAGCTTTAGCAAGAACTAATAGAACTAATAAAGATTTTAGAGACGAGTATTTAAGAGCTCTGACTCCAGAACAATTAAAAGATTTTTTTGCTGCTAGACAAACAGGAGGAGCACTTAATCAGTATCAAGGAAGTCAAGCTTCTCAAGTTACTTCTGTCCAAGATGGATCTGCATACCCAGGAGCCTTGGCAATAGGTGACTATGAATCACCTATGGTTGCATTTATGAATCAGGGTGATCTAGAGATTCCTTATGATCAACCGGTTCAGTATGAAACAAATGAATATATGGGAGGTGACGGGACGCCTCAAGAAGAAATCACTCCAATACTGGGTCCAAAATATAAAGAAAAGTATAAAAGAAAAGACATGTATAATATAGACTTTCCTGCAATACTTGATTATGTTAATGTTGCAGGTAATGCTGCAGCTTCTTTATTTGAAAAGCAAGGAAAAAATTGGGAAAACTTTAGCTCTGATGAAATGGCTCAAGCTCAAAGAAGCACTGATAAATTAGATTATGAAACACTTACAGGATTATTTAGACCAGATGAGATGGGATCTGATTTAACAATGCAAGCTAAAAAAGGAGGTGCTTATGAAGAGAATCAAGTAACATATCTTTCTGAAGATCAGATTAAAGAAATTATAGATAACGGAGGAGAAATAGAATTTGTATAAATTTGTGCTATGTATCATAAAGTAAAAATAAAAAAGTTACCACGAGCAAAATCAGGCTATGAGACTAATAGCTTGGATAAACAAAGTTTAACTTTTGGTGGAGCCGATGCTAATCATTATAAAACTGAAACAGAAGGTTTTAGAAAAAGTTTAGGTTCTGTACCTAGAAGTGAAGCTAACTTAGAAGCTGAAGGTGGAGAAACCGCATACGGTGATATTAATGGTGATAGTTTACCAGAGCACTACAAAATCAAAGGACCTAGACATGCTCAAGGAGGAGTACCTATGAATCTTCCTGACGGGACTTTTATATTTAGTGATTACGTCAAACTTAAAATAAAGGATTGTAATATTCTTAAAATGTTTGGTAAACCTTGTGGTAAAAAGAAAAAAGGATATACACCAGCACAATTGGCTAAGCAATATGATATAAATAAGTATCGAGAAATATTAGAAGATGTAGAATCTGACAGCTATGAAAAAAAGACTGCTGAGATGATGATCCGAAAATATGTTGTTAAACTTGGTGCACTAGCTTTAGCTCAAGAATCTATGAAGGGATATCCTCAAGGTGTTCCTGTTGTAGCACGACCTTACTTAGAACACATGGGTCTATCAGAAGAAGATATTTTAGGACCTTCTAATGAAACAAAAAGACAGCTTGAAGAAATGCAACAGATGGAGCAACAGATGGCTCAGCAGCAAATGATGAGTGCACAACAAATGCCTCAACAACAAATGATGCAGGCTCCAATGATGCAAGAAGGTGGTGGCTTTAAACCCCATATGATGTATGATCCACAAAGTGGTATAGGGTTTATGGCTAATGAATATGCAGATCATGTTATGATGGATGAAGCTGGTTTTGTGCATGATAAGCCTAAAGCTATGTATGGAATGGAGATGTCTAATTTAAATGCTTTCATTCCTAGTAATATGTCTGGAGTATCTATTTCTGAGGTTGCTCCAAGAATGCAAAAAGGATCTCAAAAAGGATTACCTAAAGGAGCTGTTGTACTTAATCCTGATGATTATGATACTCAAGAAGAATTGATAGCAGCTCAAAGAGAGGCTTTAAAAAAGAATCCTGATAAAGTCTTTATCAAAAGAGAAGGTAAGTTATATCAGGTTTCTCAAAAACCTTTAGCATATCAAGGAGATTTTTCTACAAGTACTTTTAATAAAAAAGGTATTGCAAGAGCTGATGAGTTTGCTGGACAATATCAAGCTATTGTGAATACGTTTAATACACCTGCAGGTAAGAAAGCTTTGCAAGAAAAAGCAATTGCTGCACTTAAAAACAAAGATAATGTACGAGGTCTTAGTGATTCTTATGTAAAGGATTTGATTAAGCAACTTGAGAATGATCCTGACATGGCCTATAATCAGTTTATTGATATGCAGCAAAGAAATTTATCACTAGCTGCAAATGGAATTAAGGTGGCTGATCTTTCTAATGATCCAGACAGAGGAGATTACTTAAACTCAGATTTTAGAACAGCATTTAAAGATATAGGTGTAGATGCTCCAACTAAAGAAGAAGCTGCTATTCAACAAGCAACTTATATTGGGTATTCTGATTTAATTGCAGATAGAAATGCTGGTAAGATTACAGATCCTGATCTAAACAGATCTTTACAAAACTTTTCAATATCTCAGGTAGGTTTGGCAGATGATGAGTTAACCGGAACTGGTGGAGATGCAAATAGAATTTCTAAAATTGATGGTATCTATACTAACACAACTGCTGGTGAAATAGCAGGAGCTGAAGCTTTTGAATTATCAGAGAATGAGTTTAAGATTGATCCTGAAGATAAAGAAATTGAAAGAACTGATGATGGTACATTACTACCTCAAATAGAAAATTACGAAGCTCAGTGGATGACTCCAGATGTACTTGACTTTACTGGAGCTGTTAACCAACCTATTAATACATATGGATCATGGGCATCACTATATGATGCAGGAGATGTTAGACCGGTTTTTTATGATGCGACTAGAGCTATTTCTGGAGGTAATGAAGCATTAAATATGCTTGGTCAATATGTAGATCAAACAACTCAAGATGCTTCTATAAAAAGAAGTAATCTTGCAGGTGCTGCTGGAAAATCAGCTACACTTGCCGCAAACACTGCAGCATTATATGATGACAAAAATGTTCCTATAGCTAATCAATTTGAACTAGTAGATGCTCAAATGAAAGCTGATGAAAATAAAATAAATCAAGGAATTACTGCACAGCTTTATCGAGATAATAATGTACTACTTCCTCAAGCATATGATACTGCTAAAGCTCAGAAGAAACAAAATATAAGAAATGCATTTAGGCAAGGATGGCAGAATGCTAGTAACCTAGCTGGTGTTAATGCTTTGAATCCTAATTATAAAATTAATCCAATTACTGGTGGTGTAATGTATATTGGACCTAATAGAACTGTTACTCCTGAAAAACCAGGATTAGATTTTGAACAAGCTTTAGCAAAGGCTCAGTCAATGGGTCTTACAGATAATGCTGCCGTTAATGCTGCAACTAAACTTATGACTGAAACAGCTCAACGAGGAGGATATGTAATGGGATCAAATGTATTTCCATTTATGTTTTACTAAACTTTATAAGTTTAATAAACTTCTAAAATTTTAATATATTTATATTATACATACTAGTTAATAATGGCAACGTATTTACAAGGAGTTCAGGATTATATACCACAGATACAACCGGCTCAACCAGACTTTAATTTTTATAATACTGTACTTGCTACAAAGCAAAGTCAATATGATACTAATTTTAAAAAGTTAAATAAGCTATATGGTCAGATATATTATGCTGATCTTACAAGAGAAGGTAACGTTGAAAAAAGAGAGAAGTTAGTAAAAGACATTGACTTTAATCTTAAACGTATAGCAGGAATGGATCTATCACTTGAGCAGAATATGACTCAAGCTACACAACTCTTTAAACCATTTTACGAAGATAAAGTTTTAGTTAAAGATATGGCTTGGACTAAAAACTATATGAATCAAAGGTCTCGTGCAGAAGGTATGAAGAGTTCTAGTAATAAAGAACTTCGTGATCAGTATTGGGGTACAGGTGTTAAAGCAATGGATTATATGAGAGAAGAGTTTGCTGCAACATCTGATGAAGAGTCTATGAACTTCCGTAATGCATCTTATACTCCGTATACTAATGTAATGAAACTAGCTGGTGAAATAGCAAAAGAGTATGGAGATATTGAAGCAGCTCCACAAATCAGCCCTGATGGTAAGTGGATTATTAAAAGAAGAAATGGTCAAGTCTTGCTAGATCCTTTAAATAAATTATTTGAAGCACAGTTAGGTAATGATCCAGCCATCCAAGCAATTTATCAAACACAAGCTTATGTAGATCGTAAAGATTATGCATATACAAATGCTGCTCAGTTTGGTGGAGATAAGGAAGCTGCTGAGATGGACTACTTGCAAAAGAATTATCAGATGCTTGTAGACCAAAACAACAAAGTTAAGCAAGAACTTAATTCATCATCTATAACAGCAGATGCTCGAAAAAAAGCTATTGAAAAACAAATGAAAGATGGTAAAGCTTTACCTGGTGCAGAAGAGTATTTAAATTCAGTACTAGAGTCTCTAAATATAAACCAAACATTATATGCTAGAGAAGATGCTTTATCAGATGATCTTGGTACGGGATCTGCAACACTTACAACTTCATCAGGGTTTAAAAACCCTTATGGAGATATTGAATCTCTTAGAAGAAAAGTAGATGCAGGAATGTCATCTCTTCTAATGAAAAAAGATTTAGGAGAAGCTGCTCAAGTTTACGCAATGAGAAATGCTAAAATTGACATGGTAGCAAATCCTTATGGGGTTCTTAAGGCTAAACATCGAAATGATCTTGCAGCTATTAAAGCTAAAAAGAAAGCTGATGCAGATAATATAAAACTAAAACATAATTTAGATACTGGGACTTATATTCTTGATGAAAATGGGAATCCTAGATTGAATGAAGCTTTATTTTATGCACAATCTAGAAGTAGAGATGATGCTAGCACAGATCAGCAAGATATGTTAGAAACTTCGGCTAAAGCAATGCAAGAAAGTTTTGAAGGAACTACAAGAACCCAGGTTGTTAGTGGGATTGAATTTCAAGATGCAAATGGTAATTGGATTCGTGAAACTGATTTACCTATTGAAATGGTTGACCAGTTAAAAAAATCAGGAGCTAAATCAAGACCTTATGAAGATCGAATACAAATAAATTCTCAACCAAGGTCATATGCTATGAAAGTATATAGTATGGTTAGAGATGGTGTAGCTGATAATACCATTAGCTTGAATGATGCAAGATCTCTACTGGGTATTGGTGAAGATGTTTCTTTACAAGACTTTAAGAAAAACATTGATGAAAGAGGAGTTGACTATATTGAAGAGCTGGCATTGAAGAAAGGTCCTGATCAGTTTAATTACTTTGGAGGTCTTACCGAAAGAGTTAATAAGTTTATATCAGCAAATAATAGTTTACCAGTTGTTCAATCATATGCTAATGAAATATCAAGCTTAGGAAGAAATATTGGAGACTATGGTGAAGTTATGCAAGATTGGGGAGAATGGAAAAAGTCTGTATATGAAAATGTTATTAAAGAAAATCCTGATTTAAAAGCTTTCTTTGATAGCTCTTATGATTTGATTCCACCCGATAAAGTTATTGAAGATAATCCAATGACTCTAAAAGAAGGAGAAGGTGGTCTTTGGGATTTATTAATTGGAGCTGTTAAACTTGGTTTTGGTGGTAGTAATCCAGCTTTTAATAAAACACAAGGAGCTATAGATGTATCTAGAGGAATTAGACATATACAAAAAGCATATGGTATGAATCCTACTGAAAAAAGAAATCTTTTAGGTAAATGGTATGCATATACTAATCCTATGAATCCTTATAATGCTTCTTATGTAGCAAAGCAAGGACTTACTGATGCAATTGAAGATAAAGCTAGAGATTTAAATTATAAACTATCTTTAGCTACAACTTATGATAAAGCTGCTCCATATATTCCAGGGTTAACTGCAGGTAGACCAGGAACAGGATTAACCTCAATGAATAGTGCTATTCAAGTTAATGCTCAAACATATGCTACTCCAGGTAAAGTTGCGTTTAATCAATTTGCTGACAATTACTTATCTACTGATTATAAAGCAGCTGACTTCTCTATTTCATACAAAGGAGCTGATGCCTTAAGTTATGAAGAAGGAACAGACCTAGATAGTAAGACAGCTAAACATGCTTTGATAACATCATTAATTAATGATGTAAGAGATCCTACAAAAAAGGTTCCTATATTTGAAATGGAAGCTCAGTTTCTTGCAGCAGGTGATCCAACTAAGAGTGCTATGAGAATTATTCCACGTAGAGAATGGTTAGAAGATAATCTTGTAGGAGAAGGTGAGGATTCAAAAGAAATCAAAGCTAATCAAGAAGGTATGATTAGTGATATACTTGCTAATGGAATTGTATTAATGGCTGACTCTGACCACTCTATATTTGATAACTCTTTATATCAAGGAGGAACTATGGATCCTGCAACTGCAAGACTTGAGTATGAAGGTAGGTATGAGTATAATGACCCTATGGGTAATGGTGGATATGTACTTGAAAAAGATGATGCTAGTCCAACAGGATATAAAATGCGTAGTCATCTAAATGTATATGATGCTAATCAAGGAAAAATGATAATGCAAGAGCAGTATAATCAATCTGTAGATGGTACATCTCTTAATATGAAGCATGATGAATTTCAAGGTATTCTTGACGAAGTAATGAAATATAACCAAGACGCATACAATAATCAATAAATGGCTGAGAATAATCCATTAGATCCTTTGGGCCCAGACTTTGGAGGTATTAATAGACCTACACCAGGAGAAGAACAAGACTTTCTTCCCTTTGAAGGAGAAAGTTTAGCATTACCTGAACCTAACTTGGGTCCTATTTTTACTCCTAAAGTAACATCTAATCAAGATCAAATAAAAAGAGATGTTATAGGAACTTCTCCAACTAGTAAACCAAACGTTTCAGCACAAGACTTTGCAAAGTCAGCTCTAGGAATGTTTAATGCTAAGGCTTCCACTATGACTGATAAGAATGTTTATGGTGGAATATATTCTTATGATGCTAGTCCTTCTGGGGGAGCATTTTATGATAAGTATGCAACCTTTGATCCGGAAACATTTAGGAAGTTAGGGTTTAATCCACTAAGAGATAATGAGGCTCTCTATAATCAAGAAACTAGTTGGTTTGATAGAACTAGTCACATGCTTAAAAATTCTTTTGTACCTCTTGTTGGGTTAGGGTTTAAGTCAGGACCCAAGTCTTTAATGAGGATGATGAATGGTGATTTTGGAGCTGATATAGAAGAAGCAAGAGAATATGAATATCTTTCAGCTTTAGGTCAAGATACATCTGGAGGATTAGGGGCATTTTTTAATAACACCCTGATGAACTTTGGGTATACTGCAGGTATTATTACAGAAGCAATTGCTGAAGAAGTAGCTGCTGCAGTTATTGCTCCTTTTACAGGAGGTGCATCATCTGCATTAGCTACAGCAAATATTGGACGCAGACTTGCTAGAATAAAAAGTCTCAGTTTAGCTAAAGATCTTACTGAAGGAGTTACTAAAAGAATAGCTGCTACTAAAAATGTAAATCAAGCTCGGGAATTATACAAAGCCTCAAGGCTTGATAATCTTGAAGAAATAACTTCTAGTAAGATAGGTAAGTTCTTAAATCCTTTAGAAAATGTAACTGAGGCCGGAATTAAAATGGCAAGGAACAAGGATAATTTAACAGGTCTTGCTAGATATAGTCCAGGATTTGGTGCATTCTACAGAGATGTTAGAAATGTAAATATGGCATTAGCTGAAGCAAGACTTGAAGGAGGATTTGTAGAAAATAAAGTATACGAGAATCTTTACAATGATTATTATTATGAAAAAGGAGTTTCCCCTGATATAGAAACTTCTAAAGATATGAGAAAGCAGGCTATAGAAGCCGGTCTTCATGCAAAAAATTGGAATACTGGGTTAATCTACGCTTCTAATAAAATACTTTTACCTAATCTTTTAGGACCTAAAGGAGGTATTAGAAATTATGTAAGAAACAAAACTAAAGAGGTTCTTGAAACAGGTCTTAAAGAAGGCAAACTTGTTGGTAAATCTAAAGTACTTAAATCTGGAAAAGAAGTTAAGTCAGCTACTGTAGAGTATGAAGCAAAAGGGTTTATGAATAATCTCAAATCCTTAAGAAGACAACCTGTAGGAAAAACTTTAGCTGGAATAGGTGCTTATTTTAAAGCTAATGTCTCAGAAGGATTGCAAGAAAATGCTCAGGAGATGATTGCTCAGGCTAGTGAAAAGTATTATGTAGATAGCTTTAAAGATCCAAGTTTAGCTAATCATTTGTATATGAGAGCTGCTTATAATGAATCTCTTGCTGATCAGTTTACTGCACAAGGATTTGAAACATTTGCTTCTGGATTTTTTATGGGTATGTTTGCAGGACCTTTGAATCAAGTAATGCCTGCAGCTTCAATAGGGTATAGTAAACTTTTTGATAAGGAGAATTATAAAAACTATATTGAGACTCGAAATAAACAAGGTAAAGGATTGGCATCCATTATTACTCAGATCAATAGTGATGTTGATACAATGTTTAACTCTAGATTCTTAAACTATGCTGCTCAAAGTCAGGCAGCTATGACAATGAATAGTGAAGAAGCTACCAATACTCAAATGGAAGATGCTCAAATAGATGCATTTGCTTCTAATATGATGACTGCAATTGAGTTTGGAACTTTAGATCATACTAAAGAATATTTGAATTCTCTTCAACAACTTACAGCAGAAGAATTTGAAGAAGCCTTAGAATTAGAAAAAGGAACAGGTGCTGAGAAACAAGCTAAGATAGGAGAAGTCTTACAAAAGATTGAAAGTATAGAAGCAGCTTCTAAGAAGTATGATAAGATGTTTCCCATGCCTGTAGATCTAAAAGATTTTGAAGAGGGTACTGCTGAGTATAAAAATGCTCAAATTTTAAATATTGCATGGAAAGATGCTAAAAGAAAGTTAATATTTTTTAATCATTCATTTAACGAGACTGCTATTAAGATGCGAGATCTTGAACAAATCATTATAAATAATGATGGCTTTAAAGATCTTAATCAAACAGATTTACAAGTACTTTTTGAATCAACACGACTTGATAATGAAATAGCATTGTTGGAAGATGAAGTTTCTGCATTAACTGATTCTGATACAAAAGATATTAAACTAATTCAGGAAAAAGAATCCAAGTTAAATAAACTAAAAAAGTTTAGAGATGTTTATAAGACATTATTTCCTACTAGTGAAATTGATCCTGGCTACAAAACTAGATCAGAATCTATTCAAAATAAAGTAGTAGATATCATAGCACAACGTGGTTTAGATGTTACTCAAATTAAAGAAGAAGATCTTCCAGAATTAGTTCAAGAAGCTACTTCTCAAGTAGATGTTGAACAAGTTGCGGCCCTAAAAGAAGCATATAAAGAATATATTCAATCTTTAGGTACTGCTGCTAATGCTACATTATTTACTGATAATATAGACACAACTTTTGATCAGTTGATGGATTATTATGGTGCTCGTAAAGATAATGGAGAAATGGCAAAGCTGGTCAATGTATTAATGACTCCAGAAAATTTTTATGATTTAGTTAAACGTAACCAAGAATGGGTTACGAGATTATATGAAAATCGTAAGGAGTACTATGAGCAAATGGTAGAGCAAGCTATGCAAGCTACTGAAAATAATGCCTTGCTCAATGCTTTAGCTGATCAAGATATTTATTTAAGTGCTGAAGATTTAGAAGCTTGGGTTAATGATCAAGTTATTCCTACAGAGTTTATTAGTCACAATAATAAAGAGGTTATTAAACCAGGACACCCTAAGTATGATTCTATATTCATGCTGTTTAATTTTATTGTAACTGCTAGAAAAGGAGATTTAACTACTGAAAAGTTTGAGAAAGAATTACAAGATGAGATTGATGAATTAAATCGTCAAGAAAAAGCTGAGATTGATGCTTTAGAAAAAATGCCTACAAGAGAGGATATTGGAGAGATAATTCCTCCAAAGGGTAAGAAGCTTACTTTAAAAGTAATCACAGATAATATGGATGCTGGTGATTATGTTGAAGTTACATTTAAAAGAACTCCAAAGTCTGATTCAGAAACATCTGTTTATTATAAAGATACTGAGGGCAATCTTCGTTTAAATAATGAGCAAGGTGAGATTATTGACCCTAAGATTAAACAAAAATTTGAATCAGCTAAGAGATATAAAATAGAAATGCTTCCTGATCCAGCTCAGGTAAAACAAATTAAAGATAAGTATGCAAAATTAAGAGCAGAAGCTATTGAAAGATATACAACAAAAAAAGCTGAACAACCCAGTGAAAGATTAGTTAAGTTTAGTCCGATTGCTTATGATACTCCGTGGGATGAACTACCTATTGAAGTAGCTCAGGCAATTAGTAATGAATTCTTTAATACTTATCTAGAAGAGAATCCTCAAGAGAAAGAGGCTTTTGAACAAATGACTGCAGAGCAACAGCAGGATATGATTGAAAACTTTGCTAAAACTCATAGACTAGCTAAAGAAATAATTGATGAGTATAATACTAATAAGAAAATTGAGCTTCTTAAAAGTATAGAATCTAAAGTAGTTATACCTAAACTTAAAGATGAAAAAGGTAATGAATTAGATCTTTCTAAACTTTCTGTTAGTGAGTTAAAAACTCAATTACGTAGACTTAATGCTGGAATTAGAGAACTTCAAAGTAGAGAAGAACTTACACCAGTAAATCAAGAAAGACTTCAACAAGCTATTCTCATTAGACAGCAGCTTGAAGATTACATAGCTTATAGAGCGGGGATAGAAACATTCCCTAAAATGCAAGAAGCTATTGCTAAATTAGCTAGACTAACTGCTTTACAATCTAGAATTATTCGTGATGATAAAACTCATACTTATTACTTATTAGATGAAAATGGCAATCGTTTACCTACACAGTTTACTAGTGTAACAAACAAGATAAATGAGTTATCATCTATATCAGAGTATGTATACTTACAACAAGATAAGGTAGATAATGCTTATAAAGCAACTTTAGGTAATGAAAAGAATAAAGGTACTATAGATGATTTTATTGAGTTATTTAAATCCAGTAAACCTATAGGATTTGAATTAGAAGGGTCATTTGAAGATTTAAGATCTAGGCTTACTAATAACTCAACATTAGAAGATGTCACAGAAGCTGTTAAAAGCACAGCATATGAAGAATCTAGAATTGTAGGAACTTATATTGATGCTCAGGCTAGGTTATTTTTATCAAATAGGACCCCACAGTTTGATGAAAACAAAATTACAAAAGAGGCTTTTGAACAACTATTTGGAGAAAATGGATACTTTACTAAAATTAAAGAAAAAATTGATTCTGGAGAGTTATTTGTTTTAGCTGAAGATCTTAGACTATATGATGAAAAACTTGGAATTGCAGGTGAAATAGATTTACTTCTTACTGATACTGAAGGTAGAATATTCTTGGTTGATATGAAGACCGGAAGCAAGAATCAATGGGATAGTATCTTAGAACCTAATAGTTTTTATACAGAAAAAAATAAGAAATTCTCTGCTCAAACAAGAGCATACGAGAATTTACTTTACAACCTTACAGGAATAGAAGTTACATCATCTCATATATTACCTATAGAAGTAGTCTTAGATAAAAAGAAAGGTAAAGCTATCTCTGCCACAGCTCCTTCCAATAAGAATTACTCAGATGTAGAAATGGGTAGAATGTTATCTTCTCCGTTTGGTAGAAACAACACTGTTACCCAAGAAGTTGATCAGCTTATTCCTAGAAGATCTAAAGAAGAGATTGCTAAATTATTAGGAGCAGCTACTGCAGAAACATTAGATCCTCAGGTTAGAAGAAGACTTAATAGCTTTGATCTAACAGATACTATGATCAACATGATGACTGAGGAACAATTAGCTAAAGCTAAGGAGTTTAAATCTAAAGCTGAAGCAAGACCTATGGTTAACATGTTCTTAGATATGATCTTTGAAGATGCAGGAGCTAATGAAGGAGGTACTGGGCCGATGGATGAAGCAGAAAGACAAAAGCTTGAAGAACTCTTACTTCAAAGAATGATTGCTGAAGAAAAAGCTAAAGCTAAAAATGTAGATATTATTAATAAAAAGATAGAGATTCTTAGAGAAAGAAAAAATAAGATTGCAGCAGATGCACAAACTATTAGAGACACTCTTGGATTCTTAAATGATCTTTTAGATTCTACTGTTGAAGGTACCCTTAATGATATTGAAGGTATTATTGCTAAAGTAGATAACTTAGAAAAAGTTGCTCAGCTTATTTTAAATACTGGTCAAAGAAAAAGAGCTAGTAAAATTTTAGATAGCAAAGCTAACCTTAAGGACCAAATTAGACGTGAGTTCTCTGTAGCTCAGGATGTCCTGAACAGAATTAAAGAGCTCCGTGCTGATCTTCAACAACTTGAGGAGATTGAGAAAGATATGAATTCTCAATTAAGCTATTACCAAAATCTTGTAAGATCCGGAGAAATGAAAACTCTGGAAAGAAAAGAGATTGAAAATAAGATTAAGAAAGTTCAGAAAAAACTTAATACTATTCAAAGGCTTATTGAAAGAATACGTAAGGCTATTCGTCAATCACTTGGATATATTAACGAGTATACTAAAATATGGAATACTCAGTTTAAGGCTCTTGAGAAGTTCAAAAAAGATACAGGGTTTAGATACTTAAGTCAAGAAGAAATTCAAGAACTTATTGAGTCTACTAATCCGCAAGATATTAAAACTCTTAATGAGTATGCAGGACTTAAGTCTCAATATGAAGAGTTGGAAGCAAGTGCTCTTCAGACTATTGATGATGTAGAACTTCTTGAAGAAGTAAAAGAGCAGGAAAACACAAGACTTCTAAGACTTAATAATGCAGCTATTAAATATCAAAATCAGTTACGTTATCTACAGGAGCTTTTAGAACCTACGTTTGAGGATCTGAAATCAGAACCGTTAGTGGATGTTAATCCTGAAGCACCTGCTCCGGAAAATACAAATCCATCCTCTCCAGGAGCTAAAGAAGCTAAAGAACAAATAATTGAGAAGAGAATAGAAGATTTACTTACTCAAAGAGATATAGATGAGTTAGAAACAGCTGGAGGATTATCTTTAGGTACTATAAGTTTAGGAGGAAGACCTTCTGCTCAACCAGGATCTGGAGCGGTATATGCAGATTTACGTACAGATATTAATAGTATTAAAAATCAAGATGATTATAACAAAGTCTCTGCTGATCTAATGTTTGCATTGAGTGATCAACTTATAGGTATACTAGAGTTTGAAGAGCTTAATCAAATGCTTAGAGATGTGGAGAATAGTTTACTAAATAAAAACCCAGAAGTCTTTGAGGTTAATGACAATACTATTGCTAATAAAACTCGCTTTATTACTAAACAATCTGTATCTTTAGCGGGAATTATTAAACCAGGTGATGAAGTAATTGTAGATAGATTTTCAAAAGCTAGAGATGTAGTTTTTGTTAGAAGAGTGTCTGATGGAGAGATCAGTAGTGTACCAAGAGATCAATTTAATAAATTCTTTATTCCCAAGTCAAATATTAAGAATATGAAAGATGACAGCAAAACATTAGATGCAGAATCTAAACAAAACAAACAAGAGTCTGTAAATAATGCAGAATCTTTTATGTCTGATTTTGCAAACCTTGATGCAATTAGAAAAGATGTAGATTCTAAATCTCCTGAAGAACTAGAATCATATGCAAATGAATTACGAAACAATCTTAAAAATATAATGAACTGCTAAGTTATGGCTATTACTTGTGCATTAGATAATCAAAAATTATCAGCTCTATATAAAGTTATATATGCAGATTTAAAGACACGTTTAAATGCTGTAAATGATCAAGAAGGTGCTCAAATGAGCTTTGATCTAGATAGTTATATGAATGGTTTGTTTGCAGATCTGATTGAATCCTCAGAAGAAGATACTGCATTAAATTTTATGCAAATGGTCCCAGCTATGGTTGGGCAAATATTAATGACTGTTCCTGGGTTTGAAGAAGTTGGGGATGTTACTTACATTAGAAAAAAATCTAATGAATTCAGAAATGCTGATAATGGATATCAAGCAATGAGAGATTTTTTTTCTCTTGATATAGATAAAGATACTTTAGCTAAGATTGTTAAAAATAATGATGATAGCAAGAATATTCCAGAAGCAATTGTTGACCCTAAAATTTTAAGTGAAGCTGCTAATAAGAGATATAAACCTAGTAGTGCAGTAACAAGTACTTTCCAACAATTTATTGAACAGGATCCTGATAAGGTTGTAGTTGAGGAGCCTGATTCTAATAAGAATAGAATCTATAATGTTTTAAATAGAATATCAGAACTTTCTAGTGGTGGTGTTGCAGATGTTGAGTATCCAACTAAAGATGGTGGCTCTAAAATAATCAAACTAAAAACTTTAGTACTAGATAAGATTCCTAAAGATCAGCAGACTGAAAAAACCAAAGAATATATTCTTAGATATAATTCTATTGTTAAAGAAGGTAATAAAAAAAATAAGGACCAACTAGGCCCTAAAGAAATTGTTGCTTTAGTTATTACTGATGAAAAAGGAAACTATATTTACTTTGATGAAGAAGGTAATATCACAAATGCTAAACAAGGAAAGCTTGTGTATCAAATGTTACGTTCTGCAAGAAAAGACGGTAAAAAATACACAGTTAAAGATGTTTATAATAAAGAAGATCAGATCCAAAGTGCGGCCACCATTGTAGGAAATAGATATAAAGACAGTACAGTTAAACCTACAACAGCTCAATTTCAAAAAGAAGTTGATGAAGTAGAGACTCAACAGCAAAAGGAGTTCAAAGCTATTTACGATCTTAGACAGTCTGTAATAGGACCTAAAGGTAAGAGTCAGCTGCTAAGTATTACTGGCACTAGTGAAGGAGTCTTTAATACAAAAGTTAAAGGTCAAGGATCTAAATCAGGAACTCTTTTGAGTGATGCTATAAGTGAGTTTAGCGAATCTCAAAAGAAAGCTATCATGAAATCTATTGAAATATATAGAGAAGATTATGAAGATGATCAAGGTAAAATACCTAAAGGATTTAGTACAATAATAATTGGAGATAAAAAGTTTATTGTAGATAGACCTTTAATTAAATCTCAAGATTTTGCTAATAGATTAGCTACGGCTTTAACAGATTCTAATTTATCAGTAGAAGATAAAATGGCTTTATTTGAACAGTTCTTTCCTCAAAAGTCTGGGCTCCCTAATAGAGGTAAAACATTCTTCCTTAGTTTAGATAAAGAAGCAAATTTAGTACTTACTTATGGATCTGATATTAGAGAGGTGGCTTTTAGAGTACAAAAAAGTCTTAAAGAAGAAGGTAAGTATAAAGGAGATTTAGATGGTCTTTACGGTAAACGTAATCAAGAGTTTACTAAAGTTCTTAATGAAGAAAAGATGAATCTTAAGGTTAGTAATAAAAATCTAACTATGATTCCTGAAAACAAAGATACTTTAATTGAACTGTTATTAAAAGGGAATGTCATCATTGACTATGAGACCCAAACAATGGAAAGGGTTCCCTTAAGAATTGCAACAAATAAACAAAATGCTGATAACGGAATTTACTTAGACTATGATGTTGATAAAGGAAAGCTTGTGGAACGAAACTACACTAACTTCCTGTTATCAGATGATATAGAACTCAAAGTATTTTTACCGGGAAATACTACACTAAGTGTGTATAATAAGTATATGCATTTTGATCTACCTAGTAAGTTAAGTGATCAAGCTTCTAAAGTTCAAGAGAAAGAAGTTGTAAAAGGAGTAAACGAAAGAACCGAAGGAGAATCTATTGTAGATTATACAAATAGATTGATAGACTCTGGAATCTTACAGTCAGAAGATGGTAAATACTTTTTTGAACTACAAGGAAGATTGGGAATACTTGTTGATGTAAATGGAGTTAAAATACCATTTTATCAATCAACTAGTGGAACAGATGGAAAAGTAAAAGGTCAATGGTATCCTTTCTTTGGAAATTTAGGAAGCTGGTTAATCAAAGGAGCTGTAGAAGGTGATCGAGGAATGTTAAATGGCTATGGTATAGAAGCCATTCAAGAAACGCAAAAGTTCTTAAATAATAATATTAAAGAATTAGATGCTTTGTATACTAATCTTTTACCAACAGAGGTAAAGGATAATATGTCTACTTGGAATCAGCAACCTGAAGAAAACTTTAAAGGTGATAATAGGTTATCTTTAAATAAAGAACAGACAGCTAAAAGATTAGCTAACGTATTAGGATATACAGTTGAAGAAGCAAATGCTGCTACATCTAATAATGAACTATTTAATTTAGCATCTAAAAAAGTTCTGGATAAATTAGTGCCTAAAGATAATAGTACTAAGTCTCAGAAAATGAATCAGGCTAAGTCTAATATTGTTGAGAATACTGTTGATCCTAAAGTTCCAAATCCTTCTGCTACAAAAGGTATTTCCGGATTATTCAACCTGGATCGTAGTATCAAACTACCACAAGGTGTAACACAATCTCAGCTAGATGCTGCTAAGAAATGGTGGGATAATTCTCCATTACGTAAATACATTGACTATGAGCACCAACATAACATTGTAAACTCGGATGCTTTTGCAAGGTTTATATTGGCCGGAAGAGATCTTATCTCAGAAGGTAGGGTTGGTACTGTAGTCTTATATGGCAATGGTAATTTTGTAGATTTATATCACGAGTCTTGGCACGTATTCTCTCAGCTGTTTTTAACTAAGCAGCAGAAGATTGATCTTTATAATGAAGTAATTGATACTATACCTAAGTTTAAATCTTTAAAGGGTGTTGACACAATAGAAGAATTTGAAAACTTATCAAAAGCTCAAAAGTCGGCTGTCTTACGGACTTATGAACAAATAGAAGAATACTTAGCAGAAGAGTTCAGAAAATATGCTAAGAATCCTAAGGCTAAGAAAAATGCTCCTAAAAGAAACAGTCTGTTTAGACAAATGCTAGACTACCTTAAAGCACTGTTCGGTAAGTTTTTTAACAGAATGGATGTTAGCCAGGATGTTATGGAGATTGATAATGTTAAGGAGCTTTTTGAAAATCTTTATTTAAGCTCCGAAGATCCTTCAGTACTAAATAAGTATTTGAAGAATTTAAACATTGATCAAGATAATGGTATTAACTATAATGCCTTGTTTGATGGATATTTAAATAGAGGTATTAAGCAAGCTTCTAACAAAAAAGAAGATGCTCTTAATAGACAAGACTCTAATAGTATTACTCAAGCAATTGACTCTTTATATTCCGAGATTGTGGATGAGGTGGTTGCCGAGAGAAAACTTTCTGGCAATGTAAATACTAAGTCTGCAGTATTAAAACTCTTTAATGATCCTAAGAACCGTGATGTTGCATACGGACTTATTAAAGAAAGACTTCAGGATAAGCTTGATCAGTTTAGAATTAAATTGGGTCCTATATCAAGCACGGACTTTAATTCTTTGAATACACTATCTGATCTGAGACAAAATGCTGTAGCTACTATTATCAGTAAGAAAGGTGACAATAAATATATTTTCTTAAGATCTCAGATAGAAGATTTTGAGAATCTTAATGCAGATACTAAAGATGGTCTTAGGGAAAAAGGTAAGATTTATTATGGCATTAGAATAGTAGGTGATTACTATAGCCACAAGACTATTAAGGATAAGACTAAAGATTTTGCTGATATTATTATCGTTGATGACTTGGCTCAAGCTAGAGCTCAGTTTGGTAACTACATTAATAGAATAGGTGGTGAAAAGAATGTCAACATTACTGATTTTGAAGTTAACGTTGAAGCATTCCAAAATGCTAATAGACCACTAACATCTGAAGAAGAAGCTCTTCTAGATAATATCAGAGTATTACAAACAGCACTTAATAACTGGAATAATACAATAAAGTATCACAGAGAGAATAGTACGTTTGACATTACTAAGCAGTCCTATAAAGAAGTATCACCAGGTGTAGAGGAAGCTCAGGATGAAACAGAAGCTGTTAAGGATCAAGAAGAATTAGAAGAAGAAGAAAGAAAAGTTGATACTGAGGAGGCAGCTGCAGATAAGATATATGGTCAGCCTACTAATATTAAGAGTTTAACTGAGCTAGCTGATAGTGAGGTTATTTATGTATTAAAAAGTTTGTTCAAAGTTGAGAACGGTAAGTATGTTAGAGATCGTTTTGGATTTAAACAACTATCTAGTTTTAAACATACATGGAATACTATAGCTGCTATTCTAGAGAATGTTAAGACTCCTCAGGAGATGTATGACAAGCTTGCAGAAGCTGCTCTAGATTATCCTGAAATAGCTCAACTTGTTTCTTCTAAGATTCCTAACCCGGCTGTTGAAAATGCAGAAACAGAATATGATCTTACAACATCCTTCTGGAAAACATTTAACAAACATAGAGTAAGATACATTCAACTTTATGCAATTAGAGTTGGAAATGATTTTGTCACAGAAGTAATTAACGCATCTATTGATGTAAGTAATGTTAAAAGATTATTTCAGTCTAAGTTTAGAGCAGAAACTGAAAGCAAGTATACCACTAGAGAAAAAAATATTACTAGACTTAATCTAGATTCAATAATTAGAAATTTTAAGTTAGGTAAAAACTTTGATACATACGGTTTTTTAAAAGCAATAGGATTCTATTTTGATTCCACTCAAGATGAAAAGAACAGTCCTTTAAGAAGAGATTTAGAAGGATACTCAAATTATATGAAATATGGGATTCCTTATATATACTCTATAGTAGAAGGAGCTCAAAAACTATCTAAACAAAAAAATCTTAGTAAAGAAAAATTAGAGTTCTTAGAAAAGTTTAGAACAGAACCTCTTCAAACAATGATGGATGGTATTCCTCCTAAGATTATTCCTGGTTTAGAAGAAGGTACTTCTCAAAAAACTCAAGTAGAAAGAATTTTAGGATTAGAGATTAAACATGGTGCTGTAGGATCAACATATTCTGTATTAAATCCCGAAGGAAATAAAGTTCAAGAACATACTCTTAATAATGGAGCTACATATCTTGTAGATGCACTTAATAGTGCAGAAAAGTTAGAGGACTTATGGTTTAAGTATGACTCTAATGAAAATATTAATGACGGAGGTAAAGATCTTTCAATGGGATCCTTCTTAGATCCTTCAGTTAACTCTTGGACTTTACGATCTCAGATACTTAAATCTATGTTCAACATGACAGATGAAGAACGTAGTAAAAGAGCTGGTAAGGAGTTAGAGTACATGATGGTATCTGGTACTCAAGTCGCTGCTTTTAGACTTACTGAACAAAAAAGTGGAAAGAGTGCGTTTATTCCTAAAATGGGTGAAACTACATCTAACTTAGATGAGTATGGTAAATTCTTACAGGAGTTTCATACAATGCTTAAAAAAGGTGTTCAAGAATTTCTACGTCCAGGATCTAAGTCAGCATCATATGGAGTTAAGCTTAATGGAGGCTTTGTAAGTACCGATAAACGAATAAATCCTAACTTATATGTAGATATTGAATCTTTTGTTCCAGGTAATATAGGAGAGGAAAAGGCAATAAAAAATATTGTGATTCCTTATATTGCTGCAGAGGTTGAAAGAATTAGAAGATATCAAGAAACTCCTGAAGCTAAAAACTATGTTGGATACAATAAACCATTCCGATCAGTAGAAGGTGAGGTAAAAGCTGCAGGTGAAAGTTTTGTTTACTTTGACTCATCTCTTAGAACTGAAACTAAAAATGCTATTCTAGAAGCAATACCAAACTCGGATATTAAGTTAGAAGACTACTTAGAGACTAATCCTGATCTAGAAAATAAAATTGTTGAAGACATTAAAGAATATTTTGAAGAGCTGACTGATCAATTATATGGAGACTTGTTATCTAAAGTAGACTATATTGACCCTTCTCTTATGAAAGTCCTTGAGGATGTTAAAATTTCTGAACTGGATAAAAAGAAAACTTTACTTAAAGCATTTAACTATAATGCTTGGATTCATAATGTAGAAATGACTATTTTGTTTAATGGAGACATTGCACAAATGGATCATGATAAGGAAGGTCTTCATAAAAGAACTTCAGGTCTGCCTTCTAATGGGGAAGGTTTTAGAACTGATCATGCTGCTAAAGAATTCGTCAATAAGATCTGGCATAGTAAAAATACTTATGCTAAAGTAAAAGGTTTTGGCGACTTTCATTATGATGGCACTTATAGTACTGCGGTAATGAAAGATGTAGTTAGAGTTTCTAAATACATTGATGATATTGAAGCCGGGCTCCTTGAAGATTATGAGAAAAGATATGCTGAGCAACTTAAGTCAAATCCAAAAGCTACTAAAGCTTTGATTGATGAAAGAGTTGCTACAGATCTTGACCCTTATACAGAAATGGAGGAGGCCGATGGTGCAGGATATATTACATTTGATGCATATAGAACTTTAAAGAAGCTTCAAGGTAACTGGTTGGATGAACAGGAAAAGTTGTATCAAAGAGTGCTTAAAAGCTATATAACAGGTGAGGAAATCTCTGCTGTAGAAATTTTAAGAATGTTTCCTGTATATAAAGTTCAGCATTATGGACATCTTATGGGAACAAAACTCCCAGTAACAGCAATGCACAAGTTTGCATTAACACCTCTAATTCCTACTGTATTTAAAAATTCAGAACTGGAAAGACTTCATGATGAAATGATGAAGCAAGGAATACAGTATGCTTTATTCTCTTCTGGATCTAAAGTTGGTTCTGTAACAAGTACAGGATCATATGATGAAGTATATGTTTCTGATAAGTCAAGTCCTTTTTATCAGAAGTCATTAAAGTCTGAGTTTAAACTTACTCCTAATATAATCCACCTGGCTAACCTTAAAGAGGCCAGTCAAGTATCTGAGAAGTTTAAGGGTGAGGTGGTCTTTATGACTCAGCTTAGAAAGATGATTGTGGATGGTATGATTGCCTCAGGTACTTATACTAATCCTAGATTTAAAAAATATCTTAGTAACTACGATACACTTCTTGAAAAAAATAGACAAATAATAGAAGAAGATATCAAGCTGAGCTATGGTATTACTCAGTCTAAAGATGGCTCATATAAAATTGAGAATATTAATAAGTTTATTAATCTTATACATAGAGAGTTAGAAAGAAAAGATATTCCTGATCACTTAATTTCTAGAATTAATGCTAATAGGAATGGAAACTTTAGAGTAGATCCTTCAATTCATATTGAAGCAGAGACTGTAGAGAATCTAATATTCAATATTTCTAAGAAACTTATTAAGCAAAAGATGAAAGGGGAGGCTTTGGTTCAAGTGCCTTCTACTTTCACTAATGGTATGATGACAGGTATTCCGGAAGGGATAGATGTAGATATGCCTAAAACAAAAGCTGATTATGACGCTTTATATAAAAAGTATTTAGGTACTAATACTTTACCTTTTTATCAGAAGGGTAAAGGTAAGGATGGTAATACAGCTAATGCCGGAATAGCCATTGCTTTACAGGGAGATTTTTTAAAGCTTCTTGACTTTAAACATAATGATGGTCAAGTTATTGGGACCCGAGAAAGACTTAATCAAATGATTAAAAATGATCAGTGGTTAAATACTGCTGATAACCGTAGAGCAGTTACTGTAGTTGGTGTACGTATCCCAACACAGCAAAAGAGCTTTATGGAATCATATGAAGTATTTGAATTCTTACCGAAGGAGGCAGGGTCACTTATTTTAATGCCTAGTGAAGCTGTAGCTAAATCCGGATCTGACTATGACGTAGATAAAGTTACATTGTTCATGCCGTCATTAGATCAAGATGGTGTTATTAAAACTGGAGAAATTTCTGATGAGCAATTCCAAAGTCTTAAACCTGCTGAAAAGGCAGAGTATGTGAGAAGACGCAGGTTTGCAATTCAAAATGATATCATATCTACAATCAGTGAAATGATCTTAGACAAAGATTTCTATGCTGATTTAGTTAGACCTACAGGAACTAACATTTTACAACCGGCTTCTGAAAAGAATCAAGATATTCTAGATAAGGTAGAGTACAATAGAAAAGATAATTTCTTAGGACACGAACAAAGAAAGCATGCTAAGAAGGATACTACTGTAATTAGTCCTAGTGTAACTCTTACCCCGAGATATAACGTATACAAATCTATCCGTAACTTGGTAGGTAAGTCCGTATTAGGGATTGCAATGAATGAGATTGCGGCCAATTCTATATTTAATGCTGCAGATGCTACAATGCCTGCAACTTGGAGTAAGGACGCTAATGCAATGAAGAAAGATAAAAGATTGATTAATGCCCCTGTACGATTATTATTCCCTCATAATAAGAGTAAAGATGGTAGAATAAGTTTAGCTAAACTAGATACTGTAGATGGTCTTGAACGTATATCTGAAATATATGCTAATGCAGCTAACGGTCTTGTAGACATTGAAACAGATGACTGGATTTCTAATCTTCAAGTAAACAGTGAAACAGCTAATGTTATATTCTTTATGATTTCAGCAGGTGTGCCTATAGAACATATTAGATTGTTCTTAATGAATCCTTTGATTAGAAGATATGGTGAGCTGCAAAGAATTAAATCAGGAATATTCGGAGTATTATCTGGTAGAGCAAGTCAGGCAAATAAAGGTTTGCTTAGATGGGAGGCTGCTGTGGAAGCTTTAGCAGAAGCTGTAGAAGGAGATCCGGAATTGGTTCGAGATGAGTTTACTTTAAACACAAACTATAAAAAAGCTCCGGCAATAACATCTAGATTTGTAAATGAGAATGGAGAGTTTGATCTTTCTGTATTAGAGAGTGCTGTAGATAAGAATGAGCTTGGAAGCCCTGAGGCTATAGCAGGGTTCTATCACTACTTAGAAATACAAGCTTACATTAAAGATCTAGGTGCACTAAAACAAGATACTAAACCAGATAATAATGTATTTAATAGTCTTCAGCAAGTTCAGGCTCGAGATTCACGTTTAGAGAACCTTAAAAATAATGGTAACGTAGATCCAAAACTTGTAGAAACTGTTATGAAAGATTCTATTCTTAAAACTTTCTTTGATAATGAGCTTGTTTCAGATATAGTTAAGGAAGTAATGCCTCTTAGAAATAATGATGAGGTTACATCATATTTAAGATCTCTTCTGTCTAATGAGAATGAACTATATAGAATTAAAGCTAAGTATCAAGGCTTTACCGGAGAACAAAGATTTGTAACAGAATACAAGAACGGAGTTCTTAATTTTATTTATCAGAACTTTATGTCTAATCTTCTAGACAAGAATGGTGTAATGGTAAATATTCCTTCAGAATTCCGTGGTAAAAAAGTTGTTAAGACAGATGAGGTAATTTCTAAAGGTGTTAAGCTTGAAAATGGTGTATTTTATATTAATGAAGAAATAGTAGAAAAAGATTTTGCTGACAAACGATACTTGGCTGTAAATGCTAAAGAACCTAATAGTTATTTAAGCAGAGATCTTCCACACTTTAGAGAAGAAGACCCCTTCCCAACAAAGTCTGGATTCTATAAGTACCTTTTTGAAAGAGAGTACTTAAGAAATGTTTATAAGATAGAAGATATTGAAAACAGTCTTGACTTTAAAAAAATCTTAAAAGAATTTTCTGTAGCTAGTGATTATAGTTCTAGACAAAGTTATTATAAAAACCGTGCTTATGTAGAATTGCTAAGTAGACATGCTTTAATAAATAGCTTTAATAGACATGCTTTAATGAAGCAAGGAGCCGCCTCTTATACACAAAAGGTCTTAGATACTGTTGAGCTTTTGAAAAAAGTTCCGGGGTTAACTGATAGATATCCTATACTAAATCAGATAGTACCATTTACAGATGTGAGAGGAAATTATGTAATAACTCTTAATGACCAACCTATACTTAAAGGAGATCTTGCTGAAACATATCAACAAAACATTAGAGAGCTTGCAGATCCTACTATTAAAAAACTAGGTGATCCTGTTGAAAATAAAAGAGTAACTGACGTGTTTAGAATGTTTGCTAAAGCATTGATCTATCAGCACGGTGTGGGTAAAACTAAATATGGTATCAACCAAGCTCTTCCTCAAGAAGAATTTGAGATGATCATGAGTGCCGCAGTACCTTCTTTCATGAAACTTCATATTGAAAGTGGCTTTGGTCTTATGATTGTTGACCAGGTTCTATTTGATAAAGAAAGAATGATTAGTGAAGAAGCAGGAACTACTCAAGCAGCTGAATTAGGAACTGCATTCAAGAATTATGTAGTTGATGTGGATGTATATAATGCTGAAGGTTTAATACTTCCTGAAACACCTTCCGTATCTGAACAAGAAGACGATGCTCAAGATAGATATGTAGCACCTTCTGTGTCTAAGCCAGTTACATCAGAACCTTCCATGACTCAGGAAGAGTACGATAGAAGAGTTAAACAAATTACTGATCAATATGCTGCTAAAATAAAAAAAGCTCGCAAACCTCGTCATACAAATAATCTTAAAAAAGCTAGAGATAAAGAACTGGCTGAATTAAAAAATCAGTTTGAATCAACAACTCAACCAACAGTTAGTACCACAAATAATCCAGCTGAATACACTAATCATTCTGGTGGTGCTGTAGGTGCAGATAGTATGTTTGATACAATTGGTAGAGAGTATGGTCAAACAGATCATAAGCATTATTACTATGGTAATAAAACACCTAAAGGAAATGTGCTACTAACTGAGGAACAAGTTGAGGAAGGTATAGTTGAAATGAATAAAGCTGCTACAATACTTGGAAGAAAACCTAGTAAACAAAGCACTATTAATTTACTTGCAAGAAATTGGTTTCAGGTTAAAAACAGTACTCAAATAGTTGCTATTGCCCCAATAGATAGTTCCATGAAGTTTGTAGAAGGTGGTACTGGATGGGCTGTAGCAATGGCTCAAGCTAATGATAGAGAGATTCATGTATTCAATCTTAAAGACAATTCTTGGTACACTTGGAATGGAACCAGTTTTGTTCCTTCAAATATACCTGTATTGGCTAAAGATTTTGCAGGGATTGGAAGTAGACAAGATGAGGGTAAAATGACTCCAGAATCTGTTCAAGCCATAAGAGATGTATATGAAAATACATTTAAACCAACAACTCAACCACAGGCTGGTGTTGAGCCAATAACCCCTGTAGCTCCAACAGTTTCCACACAACCTCAAACATCTGAGAAGAAAGAAGGTGAGTATGAATTTGAATTCTCTGATGGATTCAAAGTATATACACCATTCCAACTTAATGATCAGCAGAAAGAAGCTCTATTCTTTATGGAGGAGTTTTATAAAAACTCAGGTGAGTTAAACAACATGATGTCTTTAGAAGGATATGCCGGAACAGGTAAGACTACAATT